>Ga0208282_10012_pt1 | contig 99691 bp, 94 predicted proteins | sample AntRauMetaVIRRA1_FD_184784 | JGI IMG/M metagenome (GOLD analysis project Ga0208282, IMG submission 184784) | Saline lake microbial communities from Rauer Lake, Antarctica, in enrichment culture - Antartic Rauer Lake 1 Metagenome VIRRA1 (SPAdes)... ...
CGTTCTAACCGTTAATCACGGTAGGCGAATATTCGCCATTCACGTTCAACGTCCCGCTGTTCAAGCGCACGCCTACGGGTGCGCCTCCACGTCCAGACTTTTGCTGGTCGCGGAGATACTTCAGGCCGATATTCTTCGCCGCGTTGTAATCCGCGTGAACATCATACCCGCACTTCAGACAACCGAACTCGTCCTGTCCGTTATTGTGTGGACGATTGTCCTCGTGGGTAAAGCCACATTTCGAGCAACGTTGACTCGTGTACGCCGGATTAATCTGTCTCACCACAAGCCCTTCCGACTCGGCTTTGTACGTGACGTACTCGTACAGGCGATGGAACGCCCACTTGTGAACTGCCTTCGCGTGCGGTAGGCGTTCGCGGATGCCGTTGAGTTGCTCGAACACCATATGGGTGCAGTCGTTTTCGAGAGCTTCCTCCACCAGTTCGTTCGAGATCGTGTGAAGTATCTGTTCGAAACGTCCGGTTTGCTTGCGACCGACTCGCTGAACGTTCTCGTGTGCCCATCGAGTCCCAGTTTGTTGGAGATCGCCACGGCGCTTTTCGTATTCTCGATGCCAGTGGTTGAGTTCGCCGCCGCTCCAGAACGTTCCAGTTGAAGTGGTTGCAATGTTTGTGATGCCGAGGTCGACACCAAGGACGGAAACGTGCTTGGCATCGCCTGTGCCGGCGTCATCATTCTCCACGGTGGGCTTTGTCCGCACGTGGAGGTAGAAACAGTCCTCAACTGTATCGTAATGGAGTGTGGCTCCTTTCACATCATAGTCGTCGTTGAACAGATACGCCGAGTGTGGCGTGTCACGCTGTCCGTCCGGTAGAACGAACTCTGCGGTGACTCGTCCGTCGATGGTGGCGAGTGTGCAGTGGTCGTCGTTGACGGTGACGGTTCGTGCGTCGTAGCTGGCAAACCGTGACGTGAAGTGTGGTCTCGAGGCTTTCTTGCCGTCTTTCCAGCGTTCAACGACACCTTTGACGGCTTCTGCGGCTCGGTTTCGTGCGGCTTGCACGAGGTTGGCCGGGAGCGGTGAGTCATCTCGAACGTCGTAGTACGTGAGATCGTGGAGTTTGGTTTTGCTGGTGATTTTCCAGTCGGGTTCCCACGCTACGTTGACGACGTAGTTGGCGGCATCGAGGAAGTAGTCGGTTGTCTGGTGGAGGAGACCAGCAGCACTCTCGTCCACATCGAGTTTGATGGGGACGGTTCGAGTGGCTGAGTCTTCCACCATCTGTACTTCATATGCAGTGCTCTGTATTTATGTTAGTTTGGATTGGCGTGGGGGAGTCGGCCAGCCATCGAGCGTGGTTTGTGTCCATGTTGTCGGCTTCCTCCCGCGCCTGAAGTCGCGGGTTTCCGCCTTGCGGTCATTATGATCGTCACAAGCCCGTTGTCGAATCCTCTCCCGAACACCGCCTGTTCGTGCTGTTTCCCACCGTCCGTCGTCCCATGGAAGGTGCTGATGAGGATCGTGTTGCGGTCGATCAACAGCAGCCTGCTGATCTCGGTGTCGTCGTCGGTCAGGCTCGTCCCTTGGAGCCAGTCTAGTCCAGAGACGGATACCTCCGCCTCAGGGAGTTCCTCCTCGACCCGCGTTTGTAACGCCTCGGAGACGACGCCGACGATGAGGGTGACGCCCCGACGGCAAGCAGCTTTGAGCCGATCGCGTAACCCATCGGTGAAGACCGGTGCGTGACCGATAACGAGAATCAACTCCCGATCGGCCTCCTCAATCAGCCCCTGCGTTCGCGACTGGATCGCCGACTCCCCAGACAGCGACCAGACCTCGTGGGTGGCTTCCGGGCCGTTGTCGTCCGCGAGCGGTTCGATCCCGCGGAGCGCCCCCCCGGAGGGATTCGACGCGCGAGTCGTACTCGTTCCGCAGGGTCTCGATCGACGAGGCGATCGAGACCGCGCGGAACTGCTGTGGGTTCGTGTGTTGTACCTCGACGAGTCCTTTCGTTTCGAGCACCCGGACCGCGTCGTAGACGCGAGTGCGGGGGACGTCCGAGATCTCGCTGATCTGTTTGGCCGTCCCACGCGGGAGGTCGCGAAAGCGCGACGAACGCCTGCGACTCGTATTCTTTGAGCCCGAGTTGCTGGAGCAGTTCCAGCGCTCTCTCCAGGTTCGATAGTTCGTTCATGGGTCCCAACCAACTCCACCAGACTTCCGGTAGACACTCCGGGCTAACACCCCTTGGAGGAAAGGTGTTCGTTTCCGATCGAGATCGCTGAATTCGTGAAACACGCCTAGTAGCGTTTGGAAACCACAACTTGAGGCTGCGAACGCCGTGTTTCGTGGCCATTCCGTCGCGTGATTTTGGGTTGGGAAGAGACTGTCACCCGAATAATCACAATAAGTATATACACCGTGCGATTGGAGCATTCATCGGCGCGCTCAACCGGATGGGTCCCAACCACTCCGTGACCGCGTGCCGAAACTGCCGTCACGGCAGTTTTTGACGCAGTCCCCCCAGGCGATCGCGACCAGACTCTCGTGAGCGTCATCGACCCGGAGAACCGATCGGAGCCGTCGAAGCCGTCGACTCGTCACGACGCGAAACGAGTGACCCGATAGTCACCCAAATGATCACAACACAATTATGTACGTAGGGGCAGTACAAATTCCCAGAAGCACACCGGTCAGACCGAACGTGGTTGTCGGCGAGATCCGCGATAACCGCGTCCGATTCCCGGAAGTACGAACATGAAGCAGACACAAGACCCCAGAGACGAGACCGCAGCCACGGGTAAATTCTTCCGGTCCGTCCGCCGAAACGAGGACGTACCGACGAGTACAACCGTTATCGAAGCAATCGCCGCCGTTTCGGACGGCGACGCGACCGACCTACCGCCGCTGTACGACAGCATCGATCCGAACGCGCTGAACGCTCTGTTTGATTCGGAGAAAGCCCATTCAGAGCAGCCGCTCAGCGTTTCGTTCGCGTACCTTGGGTACAAGGTGTGTGTGGATCGAGAACGGATCGATATTCGATCCGCGACAGGCGACATTGGCCCCTCAAATCTACGTTAGGGCTCTTGCTACCGCTTATTTGAACCGATCGGAGGCGATCTGAAGCACCGCTTCGGCGTCCGCGCACTGTCGATACCGGACCGATCGACTGTTCGGATCGTAATCGACGAGTCCGGCCTCGGCGAGCTTCGGGAGATGAACGTGACGCAGCCGAATAGCGGCTCGTTCGACCTTATCACCGGTTTTCGTGGTTGTCGACATCTCCGCCACCGCTCGTGCGAGCCTACTCACCGAGACCCGGTCATCGAAACTCGTCTCCAAGTGCTGGAGAATCCTTCGTCGCTGTTGATCGGCGAGAACCGCGAGCATCCGCTCCGTCGGATCGCATTTGGTGTTGGATTGCACTGATCTCATATCAGGCCCAGATGACACATCGGTTCGCGCACGGGGGAGTACAGTAAACAGCCTCGGTGAAATTACTTGTTTTTATGCACATAATCACACAACTTTGTATTGTCGCCTACAACGAGCCGCGTCGTGGCACCGAATCGACTGTCTCGTCTCTGAGAGGTTGACGCCCACCGATGGCGAAACATGTTGATAACAAACATTTCTGGGACGAAGTACGTGGGCGACAAAATCAGTCAGCGACGAAATACGTAGACAACAAAGTCCGTCGACACCGAATACACATCGATAGAGTGTGTCTTCGAGTTAGATACTTCCTAACGCTTTTTAGCCGGGTCGATCGGATTTTAACCAACGCTTTCGGCGATTGTGCGTAGAGTAGTCGAGTATAGCGGTTAGGAAGTCCCTAAAATGGGTCCAGAGTGGTAGTTATCGCGGTGTGAGAGCCTAACGAACCGGATTCCTACATCCTACTCGCCAGTCAACGGACACACCACCCTGCAAGTGTTCTAAACAGATCAGAAGGTGATGAACGGACACCACCCTGCAAGTGTTTAGCTACGATAGAAGCTTCCTTCCTTGGCTTAACGGTGCAGCGGAGAAATATGTTAATCACGCTGACACCGCCAAGTGGAAGAAGATACCGTCAAGCAGACGCCAATCAGCGGACACACCGCCTTGCAAGTGTTCCTCGGATATTGATCCCACGGCCCACAAACACCACCCTGCAAGTGTTCTGTGTTGCTTGGCGCGAAGGGGCTGACACACCACCTTGCAAGTGTTCTTGGGTGGAGATCTACGTGAATTTCCAGATCTGCTGTTGAGTCTCGTCGGCCGGATCAGGCGCTTCGTACGAGGTCGCCTCGTCTTCCTTGTAGTGCTCGAGGATAGTCCAGACGTTGTTCGGAAGCGCGTCTTCGTAGTCTGATTTGACGACAGCGTTGACGATATCGACCGGATCGTCGGTCACCTCGTAGATGAAGCGACGCCCGCCGCGACGGCCCTGGTTGTGGTCTTCCGACCGAACGAATCCCTGCATCGAGAGCTGGTCGAGGTACTCGTAGAGTTTCCGTTCAGAACGGGGAGCGCTGCCTGCGGCCTCAGCGATAGAGGAGTAGAGCGTGTAGATGCGCTTCGTCCGTGCGTCGTGTTCGGGTTCGATGATGGCGAGCGTCGTCGCGACGTACGCGAGCGCCTGCTGACGGGTAAGATCGTTGTCGAACGAGTCGAGAATCTCGTCAGTCTCGATGGTCTCCGTCGCTCGGCGCGTGTGTTCCTCCGTGACCGTCGACGAGCCATCCATCCGTGCGTACTCGCCCGCCTTTTCAAGGATCTTGAGTCCCTGTCGAACGTCGCCGCGCTCCTGGGCAGTGAAGGCTGCTGCAAGTGGGATCACGTCGTCGCTCAACACACCGTCGCGAAAGGAGAGATCCGCGTAGTAGCCGAGAATGTCGCGGAGTTCGTTCGCGTCGTACGGACCGAACTTGATCTCGCGCTCGCCGAGCGTGCTCTTGACCTTCGGTTCGAGAGAGTCGACGAACTTCAAGTCGTTCGAGATACCGATCAGACCGATGCACGCCTCGTCGATCGCGGCGTTCTCGCTCGCCTCGGCACGCGGGAGATCGTAGAGGAAGTCGTTGCGGGCGTCCGGCGGGATGTTGTCGATCTCGTCGAGGATGACGAGGACGTTTCCGCCCACGTTCTCGATCTCCTCGTAAAGGAACTCGAACACGGTGTCAGTGCTGTACCCGCTCTTCGGGAGCTCGTCGTCGGGATCTCGAAACTCGTTAACGAGTCGACTCACTAGTCGGTACGAAGATTTGTAGTTTCGGCAGTTGACGGGGCCGAGGATCTCGAGGTCGACCTCCTGTTCGTCGGCCTTTTCGAGTAACATATCTCGAACCCATTTCGTTACGGCCGTCTTCCCGACGCCCGTCGGTCCGTAGACGAAGACGTTGTTTGTTCGTGGCCGACGACCACGTCCTGCAGGGCGTTGACGTAGAGGTTGATCTCCTTATCCCGGTGGAAGATAGTCTCGGGATCGAAGCTGTCTTTCTTCAACGGTTGTTTGGCCTCGAAAATCTCGTCCGTCCCATCGAACGGATTCTCGTCCGTCTGCACCATCTTACTTCTCACTTTCCCTGCGTCGCTAATAAAACCATGCACCACCCTGCAAGTGTTTCAAGTGTTTACTGTCGGCCTCACGGGGGGACACACACACACCACCCTGCAAGTGTTCTTGGGTGTGAGATAGAGGGGTAGCAGTTTCATGGTGTCATCGTCTCGGATAGTGTGTATCCCCTTCTCGGTCACGTGTACCAACTTCTCGACCACGTTGAGTCTATCATTCGTAGCGATCTATCTCTCTACACATCTCTCTACATTCTATATTATTTATATTATATATACAATATATAACTCTTACTATAAGGGATATTATTGCATGGAGAATATGAACAGGATCGACTGCAGTCATGCGATCTACTTTTTGTTGAAACCACAACTACATTCTTTTAAATATGGATGCGGCGATCTACCGTTCTCTAGACCGAACCCCCCCTCCATATATTCTGCAGAACACTTGCAGGGTGGTGTGTGTGTGTCCATCCGACTACCGTCACACTCGGCGGGCGAGGAAGACTGTCGCCGTCGCGAACGGCACGGATCTGACACCTTCGACTCAACCTCTCGAAGTTTCGGATAGCAAACCTTTCGTTTCAGACGGTCGTCGATTCGGCGATGCCCCATATCCTCGGCGACCGGGAACGTGATCGATTCATCGACGGGTTCGGTGACGTACTCGACAGCGGCGGGCTCTACTGCATGCTTGGAGACGCTCGTCGCACGGAGCGTGCATAATGACGGCGGTACTACTCGTTACCGGGGCAACCGGGACTGTCGGCCAGCACGTGGTTGCCGCGCTCGCAGACCGCGACGTCGCCGTCAGGAGCGGGGTTCGCGACCCCGAAACCGCTTCGACCGAGCTCGCGGACGCTGGAGACGTGGTCAAGTTCGACTTTGCGAAGCCTGAGACATGGGGAGATGCACTGGCAGACGTCGACGGCGTCTTCCTCATGCGTCCCCCAGCCGTGAGCGAAGCAGATGTCAACTCGTTCGTCGACGCAGCGGACCGCGTCGGCGTCAATCACGTCGTCTACCTCTCGACGCTCGGTGCCGAAAAGAACGTCATCATTCCCCATCATCGGATCGAGAAGCACATCATGGGGACGGACATCACGTACACGCTGTTGCGAGCGTCGTTCTTCATGCAGAACCTCCTCGAAGTCCACCGGGCGGATATCGTTGAACACGACGAACTATTCGTGCCAGCCGGAAGTGGCAAAACGAGCTTCATCGACGCGCGCGACATCAGTGAAGCGGCAGCAGTTGTACTGATCGAGCCCGATCACGCCAACCGAGCGTACGATCTCACGGGACCCGAAGCGCTGGACTACGGAGCGGTCGCCACCACCTTTAGCGAGGTTCTGGGTCGCTCTATCACGTATCCAAATCCGTCCCTGTTGGCGTTCTCCCGACGAATGTACCAGCGCGGAACACCACTCGGGTTTATCGCGCTGCTGTGTGGCATCTACACCACTGCACGGCTCGGGTTGGCCGCCCGTGTGACCGAAGACAGCTATCTGCTTCTCGGGCGATCGCCGCGAACGGTACGAGCGTTTATCGAAGATCACGCAGACGCCTTTCGAGGCGACTCCCGGCCGGACAGGACGCTTCCGTAGCAGGCTCTTCGGAATAACTGTCTGTCTGTTGAGCTACTCTGTCCGGTCCTTGCCCGAGAACTTTAGCCCGCTCGTCTCCAAGCGTGGAGGTATGAGTTCGGCAGGTCCGCAGGGACTCCAAGCGATCCCCGAAGAGCTACAGGACCGTGAGTCATGGCTCGATCCGTTCGACTGGTACGAGCGGATGCGCGAAGAGGCTCCAGTCCGATACGATCCCGAGCGTCGTACGTGGGATGTCTTCCGGTACGAGGACGTGAAACACGTATTGGACGACGACGAGATGTTCTCGGTGGACCCGCAGGAGGCAGCCGATTTTGTCGAACCCGAAGGGCCAGGAGAAGGACTCATCCTCGACACGATGCTGTTCGAGGACCCGCCCCGCCACGACGAACTTCGGGGCGTCGTAGACGAATGGTTCCAACCCCGGACGCTCGCCGATCGCGAACCCCACTTCCGGGACTTGGCGGGCGAGTTGCTTGACGACGCCGTCGATACACACGGGCAGATGGACGTCGTTGAGGACCTCGCGTACCCGTTCCCGGTAACGGTTATCGCCGAACTGCTCGGCATCCCGTCGTCGGATCGCGACCAGTTCAAGACGTGGTCGAACACGCTCGTAGAAGCCGCGAGCGACGAGGAGAGCGCAGACGCGTTCGCGGAACGCCAGCAGCAGATCCAGATGGAGATGGGCCAGTACTTCTTGGAAATGATAGAAGACCGCCGTGAGACCCCCCGAGAGGACCTACTCTCCGTCATCGTTACTGCCGAGTCCGACGCGGGGGGACGACTCTCCCGCGAGGAGGCACTCGGGATGTGCATCCTGTTGCTCGTCGCGGGGAACATCACGACGACGAACCTCATCGCGAACGCGGTACGATGTTTCGCCGAGGCAGACGCCGATCTGTTCGACGAGTTGCGCGGGGACGACCGCGCGCTCACGAGCGCTATCGAGGAAGTGCTGCGGTATCGGTCGCCGGTGCAGGCCATGGGCCGGGTCGCCACCGAAGACGTGACGATGCGCGGCGAGACCATCGAAGCGGGTGACCGTGTCATCGTCTGGCTCGGCTCCGCGAACCGTGACGAACGACAGTTCGAAGCGGCCGATACGTTCCGACCGAACCGATCGCCCAACCAGCATCTCGGGTTCGGTCACGGTACCCATTACTGTCTGGGCGCGCCGCTAGCCAGACTCGAAGCCAAAGTGGGACTGTCAGAGCTACTCGACCGCGTCGAACACGTGCGGCTCACGGAGACGCCCCTCCAGCCAACTCGGAGTTCGTTCATCTACGGCGTTGAATCGCTCCCGATCCGATACGACGTGCGACAGTAGATCGCTTTACTGGGAGGGTAATTTAGAACTTGCCGACCAAGGACTGAATCAACGTCGCGTTTGTGGAGCGAGAAGCAACACTGCGGCTGTTGATAAGCTCAGCATCCAACTTTGTCTCTCTGAAACATCTCTTTCAAATACTGTTTTTCTTCTTGACGTATTTGACGTTTATCAGGTTCGATCTACCGTTTATAACGGGTACACGAAGCCGATCTACAGTCGGAAACCGGTCAAAGCCCAGATCGCGTTGCGGTTGATGAGACCGTAATTCTGCTAGACGATGAACGATCTTGGCTGTACGCTGCCGTCAATCCTGAATCGCGGAGCCAGATGATTTGCCACATGAAACGCATGAGACGACAAGAACCAACGCGATCGCAGATCTGTTTGTCACGGAACTCCGCGACAAACATGGCGTGGATGACGCGATCGTTCTCGTCGGTGATGCGGTCGGTCTTGTCGGCAATGCGGTCGGTAATACGGTCGGTCTCGTCGGTAATGCGGTTCCACTTCAGCGAGCCTGTCGAAAACACGGTCTCGACGTGTCTTTTGTGAGACAAAACACAGAATTATCAGTCAACTAGACTGTTTTAGAAACGCCGAAGCAGAAACTGCTAGCGAGTGAATCCGCTCGTTTGCTTTCGCATGGACTTGGCTTATTTGAACGCGCCCACCGCGGCGGGTAGGACGCGAATCAGTCGACAGCGACCGACAGAATCAGCGTGGCTATCACTCGATCACGCGTCGCGCCGGTAGTCGAGATAGAGGTCGTCTTGCATCACCTGCGAACGCCCTCCGTCGATCAGAATGCTCTCGCCGGTGATGAAGCTCGCGTCGTCGCTCGCGAGGAACGCGGCGAGCCCGGCCACGTCAGACGGCTTCCCGAGGCGGCCGAGCGGGTGGATGTCCTGCGTGTACTTGTAGTCGTCGCCCAACTCGGCTTGGGTGCGCTCGATCTCGATCCAGCCGGGATTGATCGTGTTCACCGTGATCTCGTCCGGGCCGAGCTCCAGCGCCAGCGCGCGGGTCATTCCGTTGATTCCGGCCTTCACCGCGTTGTACGGGAACAGCCCCGGCATCGTGAGGAAGGCGTGGTTCGAGGAGGTGTTGAGAATCGTGCCGCCCTCGGGCATATGGTCGGCAGCGTGTTTTGCGCACAACCAGAACGCCCGAAAATCGGTTTCGAGGACGAAGTCCCAGTCGCTCATCGTCGCCTCGCGCGCGGTTGTCTCCGTCTGGACGCCCGCGTTGTTCACCAGCACGTCGATCCGTCCGTACTCCGCGACGGCGTGGTCGATGAGTGCCTCGATCTCTGCGGGCTCGCGCATATCCGCTCGGACGAACGTCGCGTCGCCGCCGGCCGACTCGATGTCGTCGACCACGGCCCGACCGCTGTCGCCGGAGCGCCCGGTCACCACGACGGAAGCCCCCTCGGCGGCAAAACGACGGGCGACACCCTCTCCGATCCCGCGTGTTGATCCGGTGACGACGGCGACGGTGTCCGCGTGTCTGTTCGCGACGGCGTTCTCGGTTGGGTTGCCCGATGACATACACACACTGGTGATGCCCTAGCCAAATAATCTCCGTCTGCAGAGGACCTCTGTGAAGGATTCCTGCAGAGGACCTCTGTGAAGGACCCCTGCAAAGGACCCTGCGGGGGACCGCTATCGGTCGCTTACCACTCGGCGACGCTCCCGTCGGCGTGTCGCCACACGGGGTTGTGCCAGTCAACGTCTTGTTCGGCCTGTGCACGGACGTGCTCCTCGTCGATTTCGATCCCGAGACCTGGCGTGTCAGGGATCTGGACGTACCCGTCCTCGTAGTCGAAGACGGAAGGATCCGCGAGGTAGTCGAGTACGTCGCTCGTCTCGTTGTAGTGGATGTTGAGGCTCTGCTCCTGGATGAACGCGTTCGGCGAGCAGGCGTCCACCTGCAGACAGGACGCGAGCGCGATCGGTCCCAGCGGGCAGTGAGGCGCCATCGCCACGTCGTACGCCTCCGCCATCGCGGCGATCTTCTTCATTTCGGTGATCCCACCCGCGTGCGAGACGTCCGGCTGGATCACGTCGACGGCGCCGTCCTCGAAGACTTCCTTGAAATCCCACCGCGAATACATGCGCTCGCCGGTCGCGATCGGCGTCGTCGTGTGTGCGGCGATTTGGGGGAGAGCGTCGTTGTGGCCCGACAGGACGGGCTCTTCAACGAACATCGGGTCGTACGGTTCGAGCGCCTCGACGAGCCGCTTCGCCATCGGCTTGGAGACGCGGCCGTGGAAGTCGACGCCGATTCCGACCTCGTCGCCGACGGCCTCTCGAACCTCTCGGAGGCGCGTCGCGGCGGCGTCGATGGTGGCAGGGTCGTCGACCCGCTCTATCTCTTCGGTCGCGTTCATCTTCAGCGCCGTAAACCCCGCCTCGACCTGTTTTCGCGCCTGTTCGGCCACGTCGGACGGGCGATCGCCGCCGATCCACTGGTACACTCGGATCCGCTCTCGCGCCGCGCCGCCGAGTAGCTCGTACACGGGGACATCGAGCTGCTTCCCCTTGATGTCCCAGAGGGCCTGATCGACTCCGGCGATGGCCGACATCAGCACTGGTCCGCCACGATAGAACCCGCCCCGGTACATCGTCTGCCAGTGGTCTTCGATCCGACCGGCGTCCTCTCCGAGCAGGTAGGTGTCGAACAGTTCCTCGACTGCGGTTCGTACCGTTTTCGACCGTCCCTCGACGACCGGTTCTCCCCACCCAACCGTTCCGTCGGCGGTCTCGACGCGCAAGAAGAGCCACCGCGGCGGCACTTCGAACAGCTCGTAGTCGACGATTTTGCTCATTTGTGAATGGATGTACCCTGCCGCCTCTGTTAGTCGTTTTGGGTGCGATTGCGACGGGAGGGAATCCCACGCGGTGCTGTCGGTGGAGCATCAATGAGTGTCCATTACAAAATTAGGTTTGTAATTTCTCTAACAAGTGCCCTTCAGTATGAGCGTACTATTGGGGGAGAGACGTCGCCTCGAATCGTCGTACGAGCGGAGCTACGCACGATCGATGCTGGATCAGTCTCAGCCTCGTGTGCGGTCAGATGGTGAACGAGATCGACCTGCGGGGATCTGGTGCTCGATGAGCTGTCTACCCATAAACGGTCGAAACCGACATCGTCCGCGAGCCGTCCCATTTATTATGCCCGCTATCCGGAACACCCGTATGCACTCACAACGAGTCGATCAGATCGGCGAGAGCGGCGTGATCGCGATCCTCCGCGGCGTGGATCCGGAATCCGCGATCGACGTAGCGACTGCCGTGATCGACGGTGGCGTCACGGCCCTCGAAGTGACCGCAGATACGCCGAACGTTGCGGAGACGATTGGCTCCCTCTCCGATCGGTTCGACGACGTGCTCGTCGGCGCTGGGACGGTTCTCGACGCCGAGACCGCCCGAGCGGTACAGCTCGCGGGCGCCGAGTTCCTCGTTACGCCGACGGTCGACGTCGGCGTCATCGAGACCGGAAATCGCTACGCAACGCCGGTTGCGACCGGCGCATTCACTCCGACAGAGGCCATTCGCGCCTACGAGGCCGGCGCCGACTTCGTGAAGGTGTTCCCGGCCGCGACTGGCGGACCGGGACACGTCGCGGCCCTCGGTGGCCCGCTCCCGCAGATCCCGCTGGTGCCGACCGGCGGAGTCGGCCCCTCGAACGCCGGTGCGTATATCGAGGCGGGAGCCGCGGCGGTCGGAGTCGGAAGCGCAATCGTTACTGACGATGCCGTCGCGAACGAGGAGTACGAGGTTATCGCCGAGAACGCGCGCCGAACCGTCGATGCGGTCGCGGCCGCCAGGGACAGATAGCCCGTCGGTCGATCAGGCGATCCGGGACCGGAACTCGGAGATCCGTTCGGTATCGAGGTGGGTTGCACGGGAGACCGCACCGACGGCGTCCTCCTCGATCGACCGGTCGCCGTCGGTGGTGCAGTCGTCACGGAGGCGTCTCGTACCCTCTGCCGCCGAAGCTGATCGAGAAGATGTATCGCTTGGGAACCGTCCGCCATTACCGTGTGGTGCCCGTTTTTTGACACCTACTGATGAATACTTGACATCCTCCCCGCCCTGAAGGGCGAGGTTTTAGCCTTGTTACTTCCATAACCTGAAGTAACGCGCCTATTACGAACATACACAGAAGACACTCTAAAGCCAGTGATCGACGCATTGACGACGCCAGAACAAACCGCCCCTATCCCTTCACGCCCAGGATCTAGCCACCGGAGAGGTTCGCCAAGCTGTCAGAGAGCGATCCGTGTCTCTCACTCGCAGTTTGATGCCACTGTCTAGACAGAGTACTCATGTCACCGAACTCTCCGCGTTTGATGTGTGTCCTGGCGGAACCGTACCTTACAGACTATCAGGTCGACTCGTTGGTCACCGCCGTTCAGGAAACCGGCATCGAGATTCCGATGGTCGTTGTCAACGATACAAGCAGTAAATCGTACGATCCGGATCTGGTCGCGGACTCGGTCAACAACCCCATCAGCCTCTCCACACTCAGACTGTTCCGTGACGTTTTCGAGCGGGAACGGTGGTGGTCGTGCGTCATCGCAGAACGGAAACTCGCCGAACAGCTCGGCCTCTCTGACACCGCCGAACAGCGCATCCCTGTCGAAGACGTCCCCGTGTTCGACGATTCGGACATCCGCTACGTCGAACCGATCCAGGACGGTGCCTGGAGCAGATTTCCACCGGATATCGTGAACGAGGTCGGCGACAGGACAGACGTAGTTGTCCGCTACGGGTTCGATCTCATCGAAGGGGACATCCTCAACGCACCCCGAGACGGCGTCTTGAGCTTTCACCCCGCGGACATCCGCCAGTACCGTGGTCTCGGTCCGCCACAAGCATATCTCGACGGACAAACGAGGGTGGGGATTACGCTCCAGCGACTTTCCAGTGACATAGATGCTGGTGAGATAATCGCCATCGAACACCGAGATGTCGACGACTGTCTCACTCTCTGGGACGTCTACGACCGCCTTCGCGACGTTCAACGTCGTCTGCTCGCCGCCGGGATTACCAATCTTCGAGACCCGAACTTCGAACCGACCAGTCCGGACACTCTCGGCCCGTACTACTCAGTCACCGATCGACGCGAGCCTGTCTTTGCTCTCCAGATCTTGGGCAAGAACGTCTCGGGCTACCTCACTCGTGTCCGGAGTCAATCTCGCCCGGACATGACCAGCCGTTAGCTCAGCCCGATCACGAGTCCTCCAGGGCCTTGCGATACACGGTTTCGAGCCGTTGGGCTGTCTTCGCGGGCGTGATGTCCCGTGCTGCACGACGCCCGTCCGACGGCGTTCCTGCTTCGAGCACAGCCACCAGTGCCGTGACCAACCCCGAAGTCGAGTCCCGGACGTATGACTGCGAGACACCCGATAGGCGTTCGCGGACATCCCCCACGTCGGTAGCCACGACGGGCGTATTGCACGCCATCGCCTCTTTCACCGAATTTGGCGATCCCTCGCGATCCGATGTCAACAGAAGACAATCCGCTGCGTTGTGATACAGCGGCATTCGTTCGTGGGGTTCGCCGGAAACCGTCTGTAGATTGATGCGCTCACCGAGACGCGCGGCGGCGTCGTCGACGACACGTTCGGCCTGATCGAAGTTTTTCACCTCCCGAGTCGGCGGGTAGGGGAACAACACGTGATACTCGTCGGCAGCCCAGCCGAGCTCCGCGCGTGCTTCACGCTTCGGACGGGGTTGAAACGTGTCGAGATTGACTCCGTGCGGTATCACCGAGACGTCCCGATCGAGGTACGTCGCCATCTCCTCGGACATGACGACGACCTCCTCGCAGTGACGGGCACACCACTCGCCTACAGGACCGTACCGCCCCATGAGGTCAGTTCCCCACAGGGAGAGTACGACCGGGAGGTTCGGCTGGAGCACGGCAGCAGGTGCCGTCAGGCCGTAGTTCGCGTGGACGAGATCGTACGCTCCAAAGGATGCCCGCCAGACCATCGGCACGAACCGGAGATAATCCATTGCCGTCCGACCGGAGTCCCGCCCGTAGTCGAACTCCTTGGAAGTCGGAACGGCCAGCACATCCGACTCGATACCGCGTTTACGCAGTTCCCCGACCTGCTGGCGAAAGAACCGTGTTTCGGCAGTCGTCACAAGATTCAGTACACGGATTTCTTCCGTAGAACCGCCCTGACGGACGCCTCTGTCCATCGGTGGTTCGAGATATCCCATATCGACCGATCGGGCTAGCCGACGATTGTTAGTCGGAATAATATCGGTATCGACAGCTATGGCCTCATGGCGTCACAATGCTCATTCTCGTGCACTGCACGCGCTACGTAGACGACCTCACGAAAGGCCGGTTGCGAGTCGGCAACCTCGATCGCCGGTCGCGAGTCGGCAACCTCGATCGCCGGTCGCGACCTGACTCTCGCGTTCAGCCGGCCGCCGCAATACGTAGGCGTCCCCGCGGAGCAACTCGGCAGCGCTCCCCCGATCCCTCGGTCTGTGCGTGACTGTGGAGGATCTTGAGCACCCGAGCGCTCGGCCGTTCGAGTGTGCCGATCAACACGGTGTCGTCGGGAAGCTGTTCTCACGCAATGGGCTCGACACGGACCAGCTGATGATCCAGCTGCTCGCGGGCACTGAACTCGTCAGACAGTGGTGGTGTCTCAGGGAGATAGCCGACATGAGCGGCAATTGCACGTCGATCGTCGACGTCAACGACACAGACACGTATCGCTCCGCTGTCTGGATTACTGAGTCCAGTGAGGAGCCGCATCGTCGTCGTCTTTCCCGTGCCGTTCGGGCCGAGAAAGCCGAGACGGTTCCATGGGGGATCGCAAGCGAGGGACTGTCGAGAGCGACGTCCGGAACGTCGCTCTTCCGGAGGTCGGTCGCCAGAATAGCGGATCCGTCGTCAGTGGAGAGCATGCGCAACAGGCGTTGGTTATCAGATGAATCATCCATACGTTTCGGAATGAACCTGTCAATTGGAATGGATCAGCTCGACCGCTCTTCGTCCCCTTCGTCGTCGAGATCGATAACTGCCTGACGCCGGAGCGCGCGTTCAAGGAACTCTCGGGGGAGCGACGCGATGTCGCCGGTCTGGACCCGCCAGAAATTCGCGTACAATCCGTCTCTCTCAAGGAGTCCCTCGTGCGTGCCATCCTCCACCACTTGACCGTCGTCGAGGACGAGGATCCGGTCGGCTGTCCGGACGGTCGACAGGCGGTGCGCGATGACGAAGGTGGTCCGGTCGGCGGCGAACTCTGCGAGTCGATCCTGAATAAGCGCCTCTGTCTCGGTGTCTACCGCCGAGGTCGCCTCGTCCAACACCAATATCGCGGGGTCTTTGAGCATCGTCCGTGCGAGCGCCAGCCGCTGACGCTGGCCACCCGAGAGTTTCACACCCCGCTCTCCCACTAGCGTCTCGTACCCGTCGGGCAGGTTCTCGATGAACTCGTGGGCCTGAGCCCGCCGAGCGGCCCGTTCAATGTCGTTGTCGGTTGCATCGAACGTGCCGTACCGGATGTTCTCCCGAACTGTCCCGAAGAAGAGAAACGGCTCCTGGCTGACGTAGCCGATCGACCGGCGGAGGCTCCGTAGCGTCACGTCTCGGACATCATGACCGTCGATCCGAACGGCGCCGTTGTCAACGTCGTATAGGCGCGGCAGTAGCTTCAACAACGTCGACTTACCGGCACCGGTCGGGCCGACCACCCCGACGGTCGTCCCGCCCTCGACGGCGAAGTCGACGTCGGTGAGCACGGTCTCTCCCGCGTAGGCGAACTGCACGTCGTCGTAGGTCACGGCGCCCTCGTCGACTTCAAGGGAGCGAGCGTCAGGACGGTCCCGAACCGTGGGATCCCGAGAAAGCACGTCTTGGACCCGACTACCGGCGGCCTTGGCCCGCTCATAGTCGTCGACGACGTCGCCCAGCCTGATAATCGGCCAGAGGAACTGCTGGGCGTAGATGACGAAGGTGACGAACGCTCCCGGTGTAAGCGCGCCCGTCAGACCGAACACCGGGCGGCCGAGCACCCACAGTCCGCCGACGAGGAAAGTGATCGCGAAGCCGACCCCTGAGATGACGTTCAACCCCGGGAAGTACGTGATCCGGACTTTGATCGCCGAGAGGTTGGCGGCGAGGTACTCGTCGGAGGCCTCGGCCACGCGCTCGGTCTCAAACTGTTCGGCTCCCTCGCTCTTGATGACCTCAATGCCGCTGACGTTGTTCTCCAGCCGGGAGTTCAGATCCCCGATCTCCTCGCGGATCGAGAGATACCGCGGCTCGATCAGTCGGGTGAACAGCAGGGTGAACGCTGCGAGCAGCGGGATCGGTAACAGGGTGACCACCGTCAGGGGGACGTTTAAGCCAACGAGGATCAGCCCGATGCCGACGACGGTCGCAGCGATCCACAGCGTTGCGCTCAGCCCGTCCTCAAGGAACGTCTCGAGGGCGTTGACGTCGTTGTTGAGGACGCTCATCAGGTCACCCGTGCGGCGGCTGGTGAAATAGGCGAGTTCCAGGTCTTGGAGACGCTCGTAGGCGTCGACTCGAAGGTTGCGCTGGATGCGTTGGGCGAAGACACTCCACCCCCAGTCTTCGATCCAGGAGGCGACTGCGCCGGCGGCGGTCGCCCCCAAGAGGATCGCGATCGAGAAGTACAGTTGCTCGACGTTGGTTCCCGGTATGAGCCCCTCCGGCACTAGGGGGAGCGCGTACGGGCGCTCGGCGAGGAAGATGGCGTCGACGGCCAGTCCGATGACAAATGCGGGGACCAGCCCGAACACCCGGCCGAATATTGTGGCGATGGCGCCGACAACGGCGTATCGGCGACCGGCACTGTACTCGGTATACAGTCGCCAGATCGGATTTTCAGACCACGAGTTTGGCTTATTCGAACGGTCAACGAGCTGTTCGCGACCTGTTCCCATACCGTTCTACCTCTCCTGCGTGGGATAAGAGCCTACGGGTGGACTCTCTGGTCGCGTAAAGTTAGAGGATGAGGCGGACGAGTTCTGAGTGTCTATGACAGATTTCGACCGCCTCAGCGAACGTACCGCGTGGATCGACTTGTCGTTTGTGGAGCGAGATCGAACTCCGCGCTGGGCGATTCAAGTAGGGATCCGCTGTCACTTGGACGGTATGTCGCTACGCGAGGTAAGTAAATTTCTCGAAAGCTTTGGGATCTATCGGAGTCATGTCGCTGTTCATAACTGGGTTCATAAGGCTGATCTACAGCCGATCTCGACAGTCTCCACGGATCAGCTCGCGGTTGATGAAAAGATGATCCGCCTCCACGGTCAGAAGTTCTGGCTGTACGAGGCGGTCGATCCGTATACCAACGAAATCCTCCATTTAAGCCACTATTCGACCGCAACGAAACAGACGACGCGGTGGTTTCTCACCGAGCTTCACCGACGCTACCAGCTCGATGATGTCGAATTCCTCGTCGATGACGCAGATTACCTTGGCCCAGTTTTTGCTGAAGCTGGCTATCGATTTCGAGTGATTCGCCATGGAAATCGGAATGCTATCGAACGTGTCTTTTGGGAAATAGAACGACGAACATCATCGTTCGCAAATAGTTTTAGCCATGTCACGCTAGAGACCGCTCAAAATTGGTTCGAAGCCTTCGCCGTCTACCACAATTCACGCCAAACTTAACGCGACCGACTCTCTCTGGCGATCCCTCATCAGCGGTCAAGAAAGGTGACGCCGGCTACGCTGACTAGGGTTGTTCAGTGTGTATTTATACGACTCATCTCTCGTTGACAATAATAAATATGACCGATGAGGTCCAAAAGGAACACTCCTTAGCGACCTGCTGTTTCATACTGTATTGTGTCTGAAGAAGAGGATTTCAACGGAGCCAGACAGAGGACAACTAATTTTCCGTCTCTGTTGACCCAACCATCTCTTCTCCGCACTCCGGGCATTGTTCGTGCGTACTGTCGAACTTCTCACCACACGCAGGACATTGGTACGTCTCGGCGCTCTTGGCTGCGTTCTTCGCAGTCTGCTTGAACTTCTCTACCTGTCGTCCGACTTCGTTGAATAGCCCCATAACTCCTTCAATCAAAGGTGCCACGAGACAAAAGCGTTCGCCGGATCCGCTGGGCGATACGTGCTCTGTATTGCACACAACGGGAGCGAATGCGTCTCTTGTAGAGGATTTCAATAGCGCCAGTCGATCAAGTATTTGTTATTTAAAAAAGAGGTCATGATCCACTTCGCATATCGGGACCACCTTTGCAGGTCGCTAAACGTCGTGAGGGGCAGACGCGACTGTGCCCTCTGTATTGGTCCTACGAGAGGGGGTAGACCGTCTAGGGCCTCACACGACTCCACGGCCTACCCAACGAACGCGAAGGCGATTGGGAGCCAGAGGTACGTGAGTACGACGATAGCGACGATACCGAGCAGGTTTAACCACAGTCCGATGCGTGACATCTGAGGGATTGTCACGTAGCCGCTGCCGAAGACAACTGCGTTCGGAGGCGTCGCCACCGGGAGCATAAACGCCATCGACGCTGCGAGTGCGGCGGTCGCCATCAACATGAGCGGTGACACACTAAGAGTCAGTCCGAGGCCGATCATGATCGGCATGAAGACCGCCGCTGTCGCCGTGTTCGACGTGACCTCTGTCAGGAACACGACGACGGTAGCGACCAAAAGGATGAGAACGTATACTGGAACGCCCGCAACACCGGTCATGATCTGTGCGATAGCTGCGTCGAGCCCGCTCTCCTGAAACCCGTTCGCCAGTGAAAATCCGGCGCCGAGGAGAAGGAGAACGCCCCACGGCACGCGCGTCGCATCACTCCAGTCGAGCAGGAACTCGTGGTTTTCGAAGTCGACGGGAACGACAAAGAGGAGCACCCCGCCAACGATGGCAACAACCGTGTCTGTGACCGCTGGGAACAGCGGCTGGAGGACGAACGGCCGGAGGAGCCATCCGGCAGCGACGAGCGTAAACACTGCCAACATCCGTTGTTCGCCACGAGAGATCGGCCCGAGTTCTGCACGCTGTGTCCGAATTACGGTTTCAACACCCCGATAGACCGGAATCTCCGGTCGAAGGAGTTTCAACAGCAACAGCCACGTGACGAACAGGAATACGACGGACAGTGGCCCCGCGAACACGAGCCAGTCAAGGAAGCTGATTTGCACGTCCAGACGTGACTCTGCCACGCCTGCGAAGACGGCATTCGGAGGACTTCCGATGAGTGTTGCTGCACCACCGATCGACGCACTATACGCGATACCGAGCATCAGTGCGAGTCCAAAGTCTGTCACAGGCTGCCCGTCTAGGTTCGTACGGCCTCCTGTAGCGAGGTCAGCTGTGTCGTCCCCCGCAATCAGCTTTCGTTCCTGCTCGTCAACAGCTCCGATCGAGACGATGACCGCGGCCCCGATCGGCACCATCAACATCGCTGTTGCGGAGTTCGAGATCCACATCGAGAGAAAAGCGGTTGCCACCATGAACCCGAGCAGGAGCCGGTCCACTCGGACGCCGACGAGGCTCACGACGGTGAGGGCGATCCGCCTGTGAAGGCCCCAGCGTTCGATCCCGAGGGCAAGAAGGAACCCACCCAATAACAGAAACACTACTGGGTCGGCATACGGTGCCGTCGCCGTCGGGGTATCAACGACGCCGGTTAGCGGAAAGAGAACGATCGGAAGGAGACTTGTCGCTGGAATCGGGATCGCTTCCGTTACCCACCAAGCCGCGATCCAGAGGGTGCTTGCGAGCGCTGCGTTTGCGGACGAAGAGATGTCGAACGGTACAAACAGGAGCAAGCCGGTGAACAGCGACGGTCCGAGAACTAGTCCGATCCGCTGTCGGGTGACGAGTTTAGAGAAGTGATTGGAAATGATCATCCCTGTGTGCTGAGTCGGTGTTCGACGGTAGTGCGTGTGGATACTCGGTACTTGTCAGTGAAGCTTCTGGTGCGAAAGCGGGTGGTGTTTTCGGGATAGATCGCTTTGAAAAGGCACCGCCTCACCGTTTAACCCTTATCCGAGCACTGCCGATTCACCAGAGCCAATATATTCTACACTTCGATAGAGGGGTGTGTGTCTCCGCTCCTTGACAGGGACTACCGCACGATCATTATCCAACACAGGAAGCGTTCTCGCGCCGCTGCCGAATTTCATTGATCGCATCCGTACTCTGTCTCGATGGTGATCCAGTGTGTCGTGATTTTGTTCTGTGAATCGAAGATCGGTATTTCGGTTGGAACGGCTTTGTTGAAAGCCTCTCCTTCAGACACATTCTCGTCCGAAACAGCTGGCCGCTGAAAAAGCGATTAATAACTGGTGTATTTTCTGTCAGAATCGATCGAAAGGTCAACCCACACCGTCTACTCGGGAAATTCCGTGTTATAATCTTTCAGTAGTTGAACCAGTGGTTCCACCTCGGAGAACTTCGGCCCCTTGGAGATGGTATCCGTCTCATTGTCCCACGTGATGTATTCGGCGTTGGCTAATTTGGGTACATGAGTATGGTACAGCGGTATTCGGTCGTTCTCTTGGTTTAACCGTCGTTCGAGAGTGGTAATACTGGTCCCGGTGGTGTCTAACAGCGCCATGAGAATAACGCGCCTTGTACGACTTTTGAGTGCGTCCATCATCGAGTCGATGGCTTCCGAAGAAACGGCGCGCCCTTCGATAGTATCGGTACGCGTCTCCCGAAACGCCGGCTCGTCCCAGTAGGCCATTGTGTACTCTACCCACTGGCTGTACATCTCGACGAGGGCTTTCTCTTTGTCGTTGATCGGTTCATCACGGGGGGCGGTGTCCACAAAACAGAGCGTTCCATAGAGTTCGTCGTCAACAGAAACTCTCGTCCCGAGGTAACTTCTTAACCCAAATGTTTCATATGCTGGATCATCTTCCCACCCTTCAGCGAGGGCATCACTGACGGCCATTGTCCCTTCCGGGTCTGTAATAGTTTTCCGACAGTAGCTTTGGGAGAGTGGGACGGGGACATCCGATTTGAGAACCTCGTGGGGACCATATACGATTTCGAAGCGTTGCGTCTTGGTTTCGAGATCGATATGCGACAGAAACGCGCAATTCATGTCGAACTCTTCGGTTTCGGCTTCGAACAGTTGTTCGAGTCTGGTTCTTGGTTCGACATTTGGGTTCAACAACGTTCGCCATAGGCGCTGAAAATAAGGCAACTCGCCGTCCTCTTCCGATGTACAGATGCTGTGTGTCATTGAATGAGTTAGTGGCCGTGGCGGGTAGCGTGCGCTTCCGAGTACTTGGATTGTGTATTATGTTCCATGGTAACATTTAACTATGTAGTGCTTAACTGGCGCTCAAAGCCCGCTCTGCGAGTACTTCGTCTAGTAAACCAACATCTTGTACTGACTGGAACCTGGTTAGAATATGTCCTCCACTGAGGACTTCCACAAAGGACTTGCCGGCACTTCTGATTGCCGGTCTCTTTGATACGTTGTGGCTAACTAACCGCCGCCGTCGGCTCTTATCTAGCAATGAGACGCATAAACAGCTACGTCACACAGAGTATCGCCTCCAGTCACGGAGGAAGCGAATGAGTTCCTCCTCGGGCGGATCCGGCGGGCAGTACGAGATCGGCGTCCAGAGTTTTACGTACCGCGAGTTCAACGTCCCCGATATCTGTTCGGAACTCTCGGGTACGGGCGTCTCCGCGATCGAGCTGTGTGACGTGCACGTCGAACCCGATGCCGACACTGACGAGGTCGAGAGCGTCCGCAACCAACTCGCCGACAGCGGCGTCGAGGTCTGTGGCTACGGCGTCGTATCCTTCGAAGACGATGACGAGGAGCACATCCGATCGACGTTCGAACTGGTCGATCGACTTGGGGGCGACTACTGCTCGCTGGAGTTCCCACCTGACAACGAGGGGATCCGGAACCAGCTACTCTCGGTCGCTGACGAGTTCGACCTAGATCTGGCGATCCACAATCATGGACCCGGTGCGACGTACTCGACGGTCGAGGAGGTGGCGAGCGTCCTCGATACGGTGGACGACCCGCATCTCGGTGCCTGCGTCGACACCGGCCACTTCTTCCGATCGGGAGAGGAACCTGCCGAAGTGATCCCGCGTCTCGGCGATCGGGTACTGGCGTTACACCTCAAGGACTTCGTCGACGAGGAGAACGAGGCGGTCCCGGGAACTGGTCAGCTCGACCTGTCGGAACTGCTGACCCTGCTCGAGACGGAGACGTCGTTCGCCCAGCCGCTCGTAATCGAATACGAGGCTGACGCTGGAAACCCCACACCAGCCGTCGAGCAGACGGTCGCGGCAGTCCGCGACGCGATGGAGTGATGTCAGCACGACGGTGAGCGGCGTCGGAGGTTGACAGGACTAGAGACGCGGTGAAGCGTGTCGTCCGTCGCCGACGTGGACCGAAGCGCTCGACCCGAGCGGCTTACTCCCCGACGGGAGCAACCGGGGAGAGCTGGCCGTCATCGACCATCGACTCGAGCGGGTTGTCCTCGATATCCAGTGGAAGGTCGACGCGACCGCGACGACGAGCGGACTCGTAGCCGGCGAAGATGATCTCGGTGGCGTTGAGCGCGTTCTCTGCGGCGAGTTCCGAGGTCTGGCCCGTTGCGAGCGACTGCACGATGTCAGCGATAGCGAGATCGATACAGGTCGCCTCGTCCGGTGTCATCGCCTCAAAGGCGAGTTTCTCGCAGTTGTCGGGATCCCTACTGTACACCTCGACAGCCAGCTTGTCCGTCAGGTGCACGTCCATGAATCCGTCACTGCCGGTGAGTCGCCAGTCACCTTCGATGGCTGCCTCGGCCGGCCCCGTCGCGGCCATGCCGTAGACGCCGTTTTCGTACTCCCAGCAGGCGAGTACCTGATTCTCGTTGTGCGTGCCGAAGCGAACGTCCTCCTCCGTGTAGTCCACCTGGCCGATGACCCACTTCGCGGACTGTTCGTCGTTGAAGTAGTTGCACATGTCGACCGCGTGCGTCCCGTTGTCGTAGAAGTTGCCCCAGTTGTACTCGATACGGCGGAGATCGCCGATGACGCCGTCGTCGAGTTTCTGCTTTGCGACGCGGAACGGCTCGCCGAAGCGGCGCATGTGGTTGAAGGTTAGCTGGACGCCTTCCTCCTCACAGACGCGGGCCATGCGCTGCGCGCCGCCCCAGGTCAGCGCCATGGGCTTCTCGCAGTGGATGGCGTCGACGACGCCGCTCTCGGCGGTGCCGACGACGAGGTCAGCGTGCGTGGCCGGCGGCGTACAGATGCTCACAACGTCGGGCTCGACTGTCGCCAACATCTCCTCGTAGTCCTCGAAGACGCCGTCGTCGTCGATGTCGTACTCCTCGGCAAACGCCTCAGCGTTCTTCCGAACGATGTCGGCACAGCCGACCAGGTTGCATTGCTCTAGGTCGCTGTAGGCCGCGGCGTGCTGGTAGGCCATTGCAAACCCTTCGACTGACGGTTCATCGGGATTTGCGCCAGTACCAATAAACGCAACATCGAATTCGGACATCGTCACCGATCACTCCGTTGGACGGCGTCAGTTCGGTGGCTAACGTACTCCTCTCTGTCTGCCCTCAGTTCAGGTAAGACCTTCATACCACAGTAAAACAGATTTTTACTTATATCCCTTTTTACCGAAATATTGTCTGATGCATATCCGTTACGTTCGTGTGGTAACCAGTTGATGAGAGAGCCGTTCGTTCCGTTCACAGCGACTCGTTCGGTGTTCGGAGAGCTTACTCGGCGGGGAAAGCTCGGTAAGGACAGCATATGCGCACTGTTGACGATGCTTCGGCAACGCTTACTCGTTGGGTGGTCGGCGCTTGATCACTAGCACATTTATGCCGGTCTTTCACTCGTAAGCCGGCCTATTCGGCCTCTCTAGTACGTTACGCGCCGAAAAACGCCGTATACGGGCGAGTAAGAGCGGGGGATCCCGTGTAGGGTACGAACTACGATAAGTGTGGCTCCCCTCCTTCCGGTATCCCACCAGCGGATAGCAGGATATGAACGATTCTGGCGTTCAATTCTGCCGGTCCGAACCGGTGGTGGCTCGGCACCAATGAGTAGAACATACATGTCACAGGAAGCCGATACAGCCACATCGGAGTCGAATCGACGGATGGAAGCGAGCGTCACAATGGTCACGACGCCCGGAGACGGGTCGTGCGGTATTGGGACGTACGCCTATGACCTGCTGGAGGGTATGGTCGATGTCGACGCCGATACGGTCCACATTCCACAGGATGACCGATCGTTCGTTGACTTCGTCGGCCTCGCAGTTCAGGCCGTCCGCGGGAGCGGGGACGTGATACACGTCCAGCACGAGTACGGCTTGTTCCGACGTGAGGGGAGCAAGTACCCCGGGGTGATGGGAATGGTCTTCTTCCCGCTGCTGTTCCTGCTCGCACGACTCCGATCGAAGCGGGTCATCGTCACGATGCACTCGGTCCTAAACCCGGACCCTGAAGAATCACCGTTCTCGGTCCGGTTGTTCCTGTTCCTGCAGCACAAGCTCCTGGCGATGGGTACCGGCCAGCTGATTTTCCTCTCGCCGGACTGTGCCTCGAAGTTCTTGGCCGACATCGCCCTTGACGACACGGAGTACAGCACCCTCTCGCACGGGGTCAACACCGATGTCCCGGGCGAGTCGAACAAGGCCAACGCCATGCGCGCGTTCGGCTTCGACCCGGACGACGACGTCATCGCTATCCCGGGATTCATCCGTCCGCCAAAGGGACACGACATCTTCATCGAACTCGCCCGCGAACTGCCCGAGTACGAGTTCATGATTGCGGGCGGCGCGCGAGCGAAGGGTGAGGACTTCGAGTTCGCCGAGCAAATCCGCGAGGAGGCGCCGGAGAACGTCACCATCACGGGCGTGCTCGACAAGGAAGAGTACTGGACGGCGCTGGCCGCGCCCGACTTGGCTGTACTTCCCTATCGCGTCGTTAGTCAGAGCGGCACGTTCAACTCCTGTGCGACCCAGGAACTGCCGGTGTTGGCCAACGACGTTGACTACTTCAGGCGTATTGAGGCCGAGTGGGGCGTACCTGTCACCGTCGATACTGAGAACCTGTCTCTACTCGTCGAACGTGTTCGGTCGTTGATTGAGGACGACACGCGCCTCGAGCAACTCTCGGAGATCATGGCTCAGTACAAGCGAGCCAACAGCTTCGAAAAGATTGGTGCCGACCACCAGCGTATCAATTACCACGTCGATAACGGGACTGTCGCCGCGCTCGGCGACCGGGCGTCCAAGCCTACACGATCCCAGCCACGCCTCGCGGCCTGTAGTAGCCAGCGGAGCACCACGCCGCTGGAGAACGACTAACCCGTCTCAGTACGGACTCGATTTCGGTGACGACCGACTAGTCAAATGGCTGGTTGCTGAGGCCAACCGTATATTCGCCGGCCGTCGTCTCGGCGACGGTATCGACGTTATCACCGATAAATGCGGCATCGATCTGCGTCGAGACGGGGGCGTCGTGACGCCAGAGCGTCCCCGCGACGTTCGCCCCGTAGAGCATCCCGAAGCGGTTGATGCTACAGTCCTCCCCGGAGATATGAACGCCGTCCTCGCAGGCTTCGACGTTGAGCCACTCCACGACGTTCGCCAGTGAGTATCCCTCGAGGACCAGCGATCGTCCCTGTCGGCTGCTCGTCGAGCCTCGGATGCCCCCGAACTGGAACTGTCTGAGTTCGAGCGCGATACCCCCGGATGTGTTGTGTACACCGAAGTGGCGCGTATTGAGTACGTGGTTGAGCCGACAGGCCGCCGTCGCGTCCGGTGACCCGTTATTGGTTCCGAATGCCAGCGTACAACTGTTGTAGGCGTCGGCGTGGTCGTCTCGACCGAGACGGAAGAGTACACCCTCTCGTTGTCCCTGAAACCCCACGCCGGTAATCTCGATGTAGAAGAAATCGCCACCGTTCGAATCCGCGAGCGTGAAGCCGTCACCGGGACCAGAACCGAAATCGAGCTTGCTCGTTCCCATTCCTGCCCCCCGAATTCCGAAGTTGTTGTTGATCGAATCGTACTCGGCTAAGTCGATTTCAGACGGTTCACAGTCGTGGGTGCCCGGTGGAACGCTGATGACACCCCCGCCGAGTTCGTTGAGACGTTGGAAGGCATCCGTCCAGTCCCCATTCTGGAGGGTCACAATTCCGGAAGATTGAGTCATAGTGTGACCTTCATCAGACCGTCCCATGACTATTCGGGCCTTACTTTCTGATGACCACTCTGGGCTGTTAGCACCACTCTGCGACCGCTATGTTCGATTCATCTTCCCGGCTTCGTTGAATTCTTATTCTTCAGGGCTAACAAGTATGATACTGCTATTCGCTGTAGGCCGCGGCTGATCGTGCCCAGAAAGAGGCGAACACGTGAGATTACAAGTGACTGGGAAGAGTAGTATCGTAGATGCATGTCGCGATTAGCGGTGCTAGTGGGGCAGTCGGCCGTGTCGTCAGCCGAGAGTTCGAACCGGATCGGCGGACCTTGTTCACGCACAGCGATCAGGACAACCTCGACAGTCGGCAGCTTGACGCCACAGACCGCCAAGAATTCATTGACGCGCTGAGGAATGCCAATGCGGTGGCGGATGTCGATGCACTCATTCATCTTGCGTGGGGGCCCGCCGACAGTGCGAGCTGGAACGACGATCACGAAGCGAACGTTCGGATGACAGTGAATGCGTTTGAGGCAGCCCTTGCTGTCGGTGTCAGCCGCGTCGTCGTGGCGAGCTCGGCTCACGTCGTTGGAATGTATAACCGCGATGACCCCACAAACCTCGAATCGATGGTCCCGAACCCAACTGAGACCGTGGATACAGAGAGCCCAACACGTCCAGATTCGTTCTACGGTGTCGCGAAAGCTGCTGTCGAGGGACTGGCTTCCTATTACGCGGACCGGTACGACATCGAGGTAGTGGTTATCCGGATCGGGTGGTTGATGACGGCCGATGAATTGCGCGAGACCCAGTCAGACCCCGCAGACAGACACCGATTCGCCCGCGCGATGTGGCTCAGTCCCCGGGACTGCCGGGGGCTGTTCCGTGCGGCCGTCGAGGCATCGATCTCGCGTTCGCCTGTCATCGCACATGGTCTCTCGCGCAATGAGGATCGATTTCTCACGCTTACCGAAACAGCCCAACAGCTCGGATATCGTCCCAAAGACGACGCCGGCGAGGTCATCGATCCCTGACTCATGGGCTTTGGTCAACTACTCCTGGAATCTGACGCCCTGGGGCGAAAACGAGCGGGTCACGCACCCCATCTGCGTCGACTGCGCGATCCAGACGGAACCGGACCCCGACGAGCGCGATCACTACGCCTGCGACGGCTGTGGGCTCGTCGTCGACGCCCTCGCGGCGTCGCCTGCGCGTTGTGCCGGCTGCAAGCGGGACCTCCGATCCCGCCCCGCTGACGCGCTTCTGCGCCGAACTCGGTCATCTTGAAGGCCCGGTGCAGCTGTGCGAGCGGTGTAGCCCGGGCGGGCTCGCGACGTACTGGACGCGAGACCTCGAGGAACATCTCGTCGTCGATGGGGAGCTCGGATAGTTGCCGACGAATCGTTCTGAAGAACTTGTTCTAGCATTCTAGCTCACATCCGTCCTTCTAGGGATTAGCGTGAACTCCCACACTTTCCAAACATATGCAGAAGAACGCGGTTATCCACACAAATCACCTATTATGGAAGTAACAAGGCTAAAACCTCGCCCTTCAGGGCGGGGAGGATGTCAACTGCGACGACCCAGTCTTCCTCGACAGCGGTCATTCCGACTGGTTGTTCTTTTCGACTTCCGTGACGATCACGTCCCAGTCAGGATGGTCGGCCCCATTTCGGCATTCGAATCCACCCTCCACGTCGATTCCGTTCTCGGAGGCCCTCTGAAGGAGGGCTTGTAGCTCCGCGTTCAATTCCTCACTCGATGTGAGCAGTGTCTCCTCAGACGTCATCGTCCCACGCCTCTCTCGTGTTTCTCCACTAGTGGTTCGTCTTCTGGGAGCGTGATTGTGATGACGCCGTAGCTGTGTACGCGGATCTCGTGACCCTCGTGCGTGAATGTCGTGTGAATATCTCCGTTCGTCCCGTTTCGAACCTGGCCGAGCGCATCTAACGCCTCTGGGTCAACAGTAGAGTGGAGCGGGTCAAGTGCAACTGGATCGGTGTCCATGACCTCCGCCAGTGTTGCGATAACAGCCATGCTCGCAGGTGTGTTCGCCTGATCAAACTGGGTGCGAACAGTCCCATCCTGAGGATATTTGACTGACTCTACCTCCACACCCGATACTGTTCCATCCATATTCACTGATTCTAGCGGTCTGAACCGGTTGAAGAGGGGTACTGATTATACAGTAGGTTTATAACGGGCGTCTGTGCGAGCGGTCACACTGAGCTGCTAAGCGTCGCCCCAATGAGACGTCGATGCCCGCGTCGGAGACGTGACGAGAGTGACTGCTGCGTGATACCGAGCTCGTCAGCGATCTCTTCGAGCGATGACTCGCGTGGCGTGTCGAAGTACCCCCGCTCGTAGGCTAACACCAGCGCCTCGCGCTGGGTCTCGGTCAATTCGTAACCCTCTCCCTGAATCGGAAGCATTGCGTGGACAGCGGTGATCTCCATCGGAATGTCGTTTTCTTGGCAGTACTCTCGAAATTCAGCGATTGCCTCCTGATTCTCGCCGCGCACCTCGAATCGCCACCCATCTTTCTTCCCGATCCCAGTGAGCACGACGACGTTGGCCTTGGCAAGCGCACTCAGGATGCCGAAGTACTCTGGTTTCCACTCTGCGCGCATGAGATACTCGTCTTCGACGCTATCGACCAGTCGGATATTCGTCACGCCAGTGTGTGGTTCGAACGAGGTTTCGATGTCCTCTGTTTCGACACCGCGCACCCAAAAGTACGGGATAATCAGCGTCTCGTGTGGAATCAGCCGCTCTAACTCGACCTCCACTCCTGGCAAGTCCTCGAACACACTGCCCAAGGGGAACTCGTCTACCGGACTGATAAACTTCATCACAGTCGACATACAGGAACCTTCGTCTGGAACGCGAATAATCAACAGGGATGGTGTACCATGGCTCCGCGAGCGGAATGTTGCAGTTGTACGGTCTGAGGCGTCTCCTCCGTGTTGATCTCCAAAAGAGTGAATCCCCTCTCTGTTGCCATACTGGACAGTTCCCACCGGGAAAAGATAGCTATCCATGGTACACCATGTCTACCCCTTTAGTGCGACCAAAAGCAATCTCCCATGACAAACGAGCATGAGTGTAATAACGGAGGTTCGGATCTCATCCGATGATTTCGAACTCGGAAAAATCCTGAATCTGGAGGGGGCGTCGGCCATCGAACTCGAAACGCTCGTCCCGAGTGGAAACGCTACCGTACCGCTCTTCTGGGTCTACGAACCGATCAGAGACGGATTCCTCGATACCGTCGAACGCTATCCAACCGTGAACAGCGTCACAGCGGTGGACGAGTTCGAAGACCGGACACTGATCAAACTCGACTGGGATGCGAGCCAGGACCACCTTTTTCGGTGTATCTTGGAACACGACGGACAAATACTGAGTGCGACTGGATCACCGAAAGAGTGGAATTTCGAGATACGATTCTCAGAGCGCGAGTCATTGAGTCAGTGTCAGGACTGTTGTGCGGACGCACACATCACCCTGGATCTAACCCGCATATACAACCCGGTGGACCCTAAAGTCGGTCCGTGGTACGGTTTGAGTAAGCCACAGCGAGAAGCCCTTACGCTTGCCGTTCGGATGGGATACTACGACATTCCACGTGGCTGTACGACCGCAGAGCTCGCTGACGAACTCGGGATTTCCGATCAAGCGACGACAGAGAGACTGCGTCGTGCCATCGGTGCGTTCACGAGACACGCGCTTCTCACTCCCGACCAAATGGCCTGACTGGTTCCATTATACACCATGGGATAAGGACAGGGAATTGGGGCACCACCAATGTATATATGGATGAGAATATAGAGTGGGCGAGACGTGATACATCGTCAATTGACGAGGAGACCGATTCTTCTGGGCGTGAAGGATCGATTTCCCCTGACACGATTCTGTCGGCAGTAGCGAACGAACATCGACGAGCTATCCTCAACGCATTGGACAGCACGTCTACGAAGCGACTGGAATACGATGCGCTCGTAGATCACGTTGCAGACCAAGTTGGAAATGAAAACCCAGAACGGAAGTCCGACGAACACCGACGGCGTGTTCGGATCGGACTTCACCATACCCATCTCCCCAAACTCGAGGAAGCCCAAATAATCGACTACGAGACAGAAACAGGCCACATCCAGTTTGTTGGCGGTGAACTGGAACAACAAATCCTGACGCTGGTCGAACCGTACGATACCCCTGAGTGAATGACTGGGCTCCTCGAGGGTGATTGGCTCCAATTTTAACCTCATCCTGTCCGTCGAACAGTTCGAGGCCGAACTCCTCGCCCAGGTCCACGACGCCACGTCCGTTTCGACGACGGACATGGACGATTCGGAGGCCCGTAACTTGGTCAATGAGCTCGTCGACGCGGATTTCGTCACTCCCGTTCCCGAGGACCGCGTTCTGGTTCACGAGCCGAGCGGCACCGCGTTCGACTCGTCGACGCAGCTGGCCGTCTTCCACCGTGGCTGGACCGCCGCCTGCGATGCCGACGAGGAGGCCGAGTGATGCAGCAAACGCTCGTTGGCTGTGCCTTCTGCGACGCCCAGCCTGGCACCGAGGCTGGCGAGGCGCACACCTGAGGGCAGGACGAGCGGGTCACCCACCCTATCTGTGTCGACTGCGCGCTCCAGACGGAACCGGACCCGACGAGCGCGATCACGTCGCCTGCGACGGCTGTGGGCTCATCGTCGACGCGCTCGCGGCACTCACGCGGTTCCGCGTCGAACTCGGCCACCTCGAAGGTTCGTTGCAGCTGTGCGAGCGGTGTAGCCCGGGCGGACTCGCAACGTACTGGACACACGACCTCGATGAGCATCTCGTTGAGTGAGACATGTTGCCGACGCTTGCACCGTTTCCATGGAGGACCTCGTTGACGAAGTCGACGACGCGGCGTTAGATATCATCGGGCGACTCGACTCGTACACGGAGGTGTCACCCTCTGGAACTGGCTATCACGTCCTGGTCACCGGCAAACTCCCCGACGGGCGGAACCGTCGCGGGAGCGTCGAACTGTACGACACGGCACGCTTTTTCACCGTCACTGGTGACCACGTCAAGCGGACACCAACGCGCGTTGCACGTCGACAGGACGCGCTCACAGCGATTCACCGTGAGTACGTCCAGGACACCGACACTGAATCAGCATCCGATCCCGAACAGCATGGTGGCGCTGACGAGGAGTCACCGACGACCGGTGCAGCTGACGTTGACGTCGACCCCGACGACGAGGATCTCATCGAGAAAGCGCGGAACGCGTCGAACGGCGAGAAGTTCGAGCGGCTCTGGAACGGAAATACGGTCGGCTACGACAGTCAGTCCGAGGCCGACATGGCGCTGTGCTGTTTGCTGGCGTTCTGGACCGGCGGCGATCAGACGCAAATGGAGCACCTGTTCCGCCAATCAGGATTGCTTCGGGAGAAGTGGGACGAGGTTCACTACGCTGATGGGTCGACGTACGGGGAGAAGACCATCGAGCGAGCGATTGCGATCACTTCGGAGTTCTACGATCCGGGCGCCGGCGACGATACCGCAGACGACACCCCCAGCGGATCGTCTCCAGACGTCGGCGCTGCTGACTCGGAGCGAAGTCGCGCGTATCTCGCCGAGAAGAACCGGCTCTTGAGCGAGCGCGTCGACGAACTCGAGGCGACACTCGCGGAGAAAACCGAGCAAACCGACGCTCTTGAAGCGGAGATCGAGCGACTCACTAACGAACTCGCTACCCGTGGCCGAGAAGAAGAGTCCCAGGGCGAGCACGTCTCTACTGCGAGTGAGAACGGTAGTGAGTCAGGGCCATCCTCTATGTTGAATCGATTATTCGGCGGTGGGTCCGAGTAGGGCTACTGTTCAACCACCGGTTCGCGGTCCACCAGAACGAGTAAGGCTGTGTTACTGAATCCGGCCTTCACTGCCCCGTCGGCTTCTGGTTCGGCCTACTCACAGTATTACGCGCCTAGCTATCCCTCCCTGAGTGAATGTAATCGTAGATAGACCACCCCATGTTACCGGAGGCAGCTGTTCGGGACGAGAACGAATATGTGCTACGACAGTTACAACCTCGGGACGTCGAAGGCTACTTAGAACTCTACGAGACGATATGGGGGACCCGACACACACCGGAGTGGTTCCAGTGGCGGTTCCAAGAGAACCCCTACGTCGACCACGTCCCGGTGTTCGTGGCGACCACCGACGGTGACGTCGTCGCCACGCGACCGTTCTTCGTCCTCCCAATGAGTATCGGCGGGACGGAGACGCTGGCGTTGCTGACCGTCGATACGATGGTTCACCCCGACCACCGACGACAGGGGCTTTTCACGGCACTGACAGAGGCATCGATTCAGTGGTACGCCCGACGAGAGCCGACGTTCGTGTTTAACCAACCCACCACGGCCGCACGGCCCGGGTTCTTGAATCTGGGATGGCACGAACTCACGCCGTCGGTGAACTTCCACCGGATTCAGCGGCCGGGGGCGCTGATGGCGAAGCACGTCGAGAGTGACCAGCGGGTACCGTGGCATCTCCCGCCTGTCGTGAGATCGCTGGCGACCGCTGTCCGGGACCTGTCGGACGTGCTCCGAGACGGGGACGCGAGCGCGGTCCGGGAACGACCGGACGTGCACCCCGAAGTGCTGTCTTCTCTCTATCACCGACGGAAGCCGGACGCCATCCACGCAGTTCGCGACGAAGCGTACTACCGGTGGCGCTTCGCCAGTCCGGAGTGGACCCGGCGGACGTACCTTGCGGACGCGGGTCCAGAGACGGTGGGTGCGCTCGTCAGGACACGGACGACTCACGAGGACATTACGGTCACACAAGTGGCGGACATCGTCCCGCTGACCGGCGGCGAGGATTGGGAAACCGCGGTAAGCTCGCTGCTCAACCGGGCCATCGTGGACCACCGGGACTCTGACCTGCTGTCGATACCCGAAGGGGTGGTTCCGCCGGCGATACTGCTCCGACTGGGATTTCTGCCGGACAACCGACTCCCACTGTCCCTGTTTTCGGGGAACGATTCGGTTCTGTGTGTCCGGCCGCTGACGGAAGACGGGCAGTGGCAACTCGATCAAGAATGCGTTCGCGATCCCGATGGGTGGCTGCTCGGCTACGGCGAACAGGATACCGTTTGACCCTTCGGAACGAGGATGTGCGTCGCGGCCCAGTTCGGAAGCGCGCCCCGCGACGACGCGCACTCAGCCCCAGGCGTCCGGGGCCGTAGGCTGGTCAAGGCCAGCCGTCTCGTAGAACTCGGCGGCTCGCGACGTACTGGACGCACGACTTCAAGGAGCACCTCGTCACGGTGTCGACGGAATAACTCTATCCCGCATTTTTCGGTATGGTGAATCACAATCCAAAGTAACAAACATCCCAAATGGCTATTTCCCAACATTTCCAACAGTAGTCCATATCGAGTGGCACTATCGATATCGACGAGTTCGAGAACGCCGATATCGACGAGTTCGAGAACGCCGATGCCGACGAATTCGAAAACCGGAATGATACCGAACGGATCGTGCTGTTCCTCGACGACCACGACGACCGTGCGTGGAAGGCAGCAACGATCGCTGAGCGACTCGGACTGGATACGGACGCTGTCAGTGCGATCCTCTCGCGATTGAAGGAACGCGGCCTCGTTCGGCATAAGCGTCCATACTGGGCGATCACAGACGACGAGGAACGGCTCCAGTCGGCCTATCGCCTCCACCGATACTACGAGACTACAGACGAACGGCTTTGTTGAAATCCTCTACAGTTGATGGTTTTACACCCTCAATCGCTCAGTACAGGGGACACAGTCATCATTTCCCTATTGCACTGAATCACCGCCTTCTTGGTTCCCGGTATAAATATATGATATAGATGGCTACGATTGATCCCGAAGCCCTTCGAGCGAAGTTGGAGAACCAAAAGGACGTGTGTATAGTCGATATTCGGTCAGAAGAAGACTACGAAGAGGATCACATCGAGAATAGTGAGAATCGGCCCATTCGAGAAGCCATCCTGTCGGGGAATGTTGAGGAGGCGTTGGCAGAACTGGACGATCTCCCGGACGATGAGGAACTCGTCATGGTTTGTGATGCAGGAGTCACCTCGACAGAAACGGCTCGGCAACTCCAAGAGCAAGGGAAGGATGCGGCTGCTCTTGATGGCGGATTGAATGCATGGGAGCAGAGCCAAGAGTAGTCGAAATATTCGCACTCTTCAGTGACCGACTGTTTCAGGCGAGAATATGTCTGAAGAAGAGGATTTCAACAGAGCCAGACGAACAGTACGGTGAGGAGCACCTTGAGGAGCTCCAGACCGACGAGATGGAAGAAGTACAGTGACCGCGTTCGAAGATCTGGAACGTGGCGACATCGTCTGGGCGGCCGACCCGCTCTCGGAGAAAGGTCGCCCGATGCTCGTGCTGGGAACCCCACAGTTCCCGAACCACGGGGTACAACTCGTAAGCTACCACGCCCTGAAGGACGTGGCATTCAGCGTGGACTCTCGTTCTAACCGTTAATCACGGTAGGCGAATATTCGCCATTCACGTTCAATGCCCCGCTGTTCAAGTGCACTCCTACGGGTGCACCTCCACGTCCAGACTTTTGCTGGTCGCGGAGATACTTCAGGCCGATATTCTTCGCCGCGTTGTAATCCGCGTGAACATCATACCCGCACTTCAGACAACCGAACTCGTCTTGACCGTTGTTGTGTGGCCGATTGTCCTCGTGGGTAAAGCCACATTTCGAGCAACGTTGACTCGTGTACGCCGGATTAATCTGTCTCACCACAAGCCCTTCCGACTCGGCTTTGTACGTGACGTACTCGTACAGGCGATGGAACGCCCACTTGTGAACTGCCTTCGCGTGCGGTAGGCGTTCGCGGATGCCGTTGAGTTGCTCGAACACCATATGGGTGCAGTCGTTTTCGAGAGCTTCCTCCACCAGTTCGTTCGAGATCGTGTGAAGTATCTGTTCGAAACGTCCGGTTTGCTTGCGACCGACTCGCTGAACGTTCTCGTGTGCCCATCGAGTCCCAGTTTGTTGGAGATCGCCACGGCGCTTTTCGTATTCTCGATGCCAGTGGTTGAGTTCGCCGCCGCTCCAGAACGTTCCAGTTGAAGTGGTTGCAATGTTTGTGATGCCGAGGTCGACACCAAGGACGGAAACGTGCTTGGCATCGCCTGTGCCGGCGTCATCATTCTCCACGGTGGGCTTTGTCCGCACGTGGAGGTAGAAACAGTCCTCAACTGTATCGTAATGGAGTGTGGCTCCTTTCACATCATAGTCGTCGTTGAACAGATACGCCGAGTGTGGCGTGTCACGCTGTCCGTCCGGTAGAACGAACTCTGCGGTGACTCGTCCGTCGATGGTGGCGAGTGTGCAGTGGTCGTCGTTGACGGTGACGGTTCGTGCGTCGTAGCTGGCAAACCGTGACGTGAAGTGTGGTCTCGAGGCTTTCTTGCCGTCTTTCCAGCGTTCAACGACACCTTTGACGGCTTCTGCGGCTCGGTTTCGTGCGGCTTGCACGAGGTTGGCCGGGAGCGGTGAGTCATCTCGAACGTCGTAGTACGTGAGATCGTGGAGTTTGGTTTTGCTGGTGATTTTCCAGTCGGGTTCCCACGCTACGTTGACGACGTAGTTGGCGGCGTCGAGGAAGTAGTCGGTTGTCTGGTGGAGGAGACCAGCAGCACTCTCGTCCACATCGAGTTTGATGGGGACGGTTCGAGTGGCTGAGTCTTCCACCATCTGTACTTCATATGTAACGCTATGTGTTTATAAAATTTGGATTGGCGTGGGGGAGTCGGCCAGCCATCGAGCGTGGTTTGTGTCCATGTTGTCGGCTTCCTCCCGCGCCTAAAGTCGCGGGTTTCCGCCTTGTGGTCATTATGAACACCCGATCAACCGCATCGATCGACCCACTCCCGCTATCGATCAGATCGCTTCCCGGTACGCCGCAAGCGTCTCCTCGACGTCTTCCTCCGTGTGCGCATAAGAGGTGAACTGACACTCGAACTGGTTGGCCGTGAGGAACACGCCCTGCTCTTTCATCTCCTGCCAGAACACGCGCTCCCAGCGGTCGGTGGCGGCGCGGGCGACGTCGGCGCCGTTCTTCGGACAGGTGTCGTAGCGGTCGCAGTCGGGGTTCTGTCGGCATCCACCGGCACAGCAAGCGTCCGGGTCGTCGGGCGCGTCTCGGGTGAAAATCGTCTTGAACATCGAATCGGTGCCGACGACGGTGTACTCGGGCGCGCGCTCCGTGCAGATCTCGGTGATTCCCTCGCGGAGTTTGCGGCCGAGGCGGTTGACGTGCTCGTACACGTCGTTCTCGGCGGCGTACTCCAACGACGCCTTGCCGGCGGCCATCGTCACGGGGTGCCCGGAGAACGTGCCGGACTGGAACACGTCGCCCGCGGGCGTGAACTCCTCGATGATCTCCGCTTGCCCCCCGATCGCGCCGACCGGGAATCCGCCGCCGATGATCTTGCCGAACGTCGTCACGTCGGGGGTGACGCCGAACTTCGACTGCGCGCAGCCGAGGCCGCCGACGCGGAACCCGGTGATCACCTCGTCGAAGACGAGGAGGGAGTCGTGGTCGTCACAGAGGTCCCGGAGCGTCTCGTGGTAGCCGTCGATCGGTGTGACGATACCCATGTTGGCGAGGATCGGCTCGACGAGGACGGCGGCGATGTCATCGCCGTGTTCCGCGAACACCTTCTTCGCCGCCTGCGGGTCGTTAAAGGGGATCGGGAGGGTGTGTTCGGCGAACGATTCCGGGATCCCCTTCGTTGAGGGATGGGCGTCCCCCGGCGACCCCTCCACGAGCGTCGACTCCTGCGCGCCGTGGTAGCCGCCCTGCATCACGACGATCTTGTCGCGGCCGGTATGGCCGCGCGCGAGTCGCACCGCCGAGACGGTCGCCTCCGTCCCCGAGTTGACGAACCGGATCGACTCCACGCTCGGGACGTGCCGCGCCACGAACTCGGCGTGTTCGACCTCGATCTCGGTGGGAGCGCCGTACATCGGGCCCGCGGCGACGTGCGACTGGATCGCCGCTTGGACCGGGTCGGGCAGGTCGTGGCCGTATAACAGCGGCCCGTACCCCATCACCCAGTCGACGTACCGGTTGCCGTCGGCGTCGATGACGTGGCCGCCGTCTCCGCGCTCGATGAAGAATGGGTGCGGCATCGTCGCCCGGACGGAGGAATTGACGCCGCCGGGCATGACCGACAGCGCGCGGTCGTACAGCCCGCGGGAGCGCTCGTGGTTCATGTCCGAGGGTTGGATCGGCAGCGTGAAAGTTGTTGCCGAACCGGGCAACGAGGGGCGGACGAATCGCCGAAGCCGCGCGCCGGCGACGCAGGCGACGCCACCGCTGGGGGTCGTAGCGTCATCGAAAAGCGTCGATTAAAATCCGCGGTCCGCGTCCGCCGTATCTTCGCCGTCGATTCGCCGCCGATTCGTTGTCGCTCCGTCGTCGGTCCGGCTTTATACCGCCCCCGGGCCGGTCGCGCCCGTCCGGACCTGCAGGGCGTCTTCGACGGGCAGGATGAACACCTTGCCGTCACCGGGCTCGCCGGTCTTGGCGGCCTCGCTGATGGCCTCCGCGACCTCGTCGGCCGGGATATCGGCGACCACGACCTCGATTTTTACCTTCTGGTGGAGGTCGACGGTGAACTCCTCGCCGCGCCACTGGCCCGTTTTGGCCGGCTGACTGCCGCGGCCCGAGACGTTCGTGACGGTGAGCGAGGGCGCGTTGATCTCCGCGAGCGCCTGCTTGATGGCCCCGAGCTTGTCGGGACGGACGACCGCGGTGACCATCTTGATCTCCGAGCCGGCCTCCTCGCCGCCGTCGGCGCGCGGAGAGTTCTCGACCGTGTCAGTGGTGTCGACGATCGAGGAGCCGCCGTCGGTCGCGACGTTCGCCTTACCGAACTCGGGGTACGTCTCGACGCCGTGCTCGCTGACGTCGAGCCCGTCGCGCTCGTGTTCGGAGGTGACGCGGGCCTGACCGAGAGCCTTGAACGCGCCGAACACCACGGCGGTCGCGACGATCGTCCACGCGGTGATGACGACGACGCCGATCACCTGCGAGACGAGCACGTCGACCGAGAAGCCGTTGACGCTGACGAACGGCAGCGCGAGCACACCGATGACGCCCGCGGAGCCGTGCACCGGGAAGACCGCGCACACGTCGTCGATCTTCATCTTGTCCGAGACGAACTCGAACACGAGCGGGAGCTGGAGGCCGCAGACGAGCGCGACCAGGATGGCGCCCCACCAAGTGGCCAGGTTCGCGATCCCGGTGACGGCGACCAGCCCGGCGAGTACGCCGTTGGCGACGTACAGGGTGTCGACCTTCTTCGTGAGGTACATCGAACCGAGCGCCGCACCGACCGCGCCGGCGCCCATGCCGAGCGTCGTCGTCAGGGCGACGCGACCGACCGCGGCGTAGCCGCCGAGCGCGAGTTCGCCGGACTCCGTGACCGAGAAGACGGTCGCGGTCGTGCCGACGTTGAAGCCGTACCAGCCGAACGCCAGGATGAGGGTGCCGAGCACCGCGAACGTCATCGAGTGGCCGGGAATGACGTTCGTGGAGCCGTCCTTCGCGTAGCGGTCCATACGCGGTCCGAGCATGTACGCCGCCGTGAGGCCGGCGATGCCGCCGACGCCGTGGACGATCATCCCGCCCGCGAAGTCGGTGAACCCGAGCCCGCTCCCGCCGAGGAAGCCGCCGCCCCAAGTGACGCCCGCGACGACCGGGTAGATGACCGCGGAGATGGCGATCGTGTACGCCACGTACGCGCGGAGCTTCGCGCGACCGGCGACCGCGCCGGAGACGATGGTCGCCGCTGTCATCGCGAAGACGGCACCGAACAGCCAGCTGTTGATCCAATCGCCGTCGCTGAGAGCCGACGCCGGAGAGAACCCGCCGCCGCCCGCCACGCCTTCGATCCCGAAGCCGATCAGGAAGTACACGAGAACGCCGACCCCCCACGTGAGGAGGTTCTTCGTGAGCTGGTTCGCGACGTTCTTCGCGCGCACCTGCCCGGCCTCCAACATCGCGAAGCCGGCGTGCATGAAGAAGATCAGGAAACAGACCATCGCGACCCACATCAGGTTCACGCCCTCCGCGAGGACGCTCGGGTCGATGCTCGCGAGTACGCCGGTCGTCACGCGAGAGTCACCCCGAGTGAACGTTCGTCCGATAGACAGCGCGTTTCGTCCGTGTTCATGTTCTGAATCACGTTTCCACAGCGGGGAACGAGAATACATAAACGTTTGAGTTGACTTTCACAAGAAATAGGATTGATTATACGAGAGTCGTTAAATATAAGACCAAATAGATGTTATATAAGGACATATATTCCGGACTTCGTTGGCAATCTTTGCGTTCGAAGCGGACGAATGTTTTGTCAGCTTATTGTTAATATCTGCCGGATCGGGCGTTTTCGGGCCTCGAAGTGCCGTGCGCGGTGCTGGGTGGAAATACTTGCCGCCCCGACGATCGTCGTGATACACACGAGACGACCAGATCGGGACGGTATCGGGCGTCTCTGCCGGGTTCTTGAGAAAATGACGTTTGTCAACCCGGGCGGGAGTTCGTCGACCGACCCGGTCACCCGCGCCACGAACACACCTGGTTCGCCGCGTGTTCCCGAGAAACAGGTTCGAAACGGTATCGAGTGCGGCCGGACACGCGGTAGTGAACTCGGCCGATCGATCTCCGGGGAGGTGGCCCGTTACTCCGGCTTCAGTCCTTCGCCTTGGACGCGCATCACGGCCTCGCCGTCGGCGAGGTTCGGCGCGTCGACGAGCCGGACGATCCGCTTGTTGCCCTTCGACTTACGGAGGTACATTCGGAACGTGGAGGCGTGACCGAGGATGTTACCGCCGATCGCTTGCGTCGGATCGCCGAAGTAGGAGTCGGGGTTCGACGCGACCTGGTTGGTGACGAGGATGGCAGTGTTGAACAGGTCGCCGATCCGCATCAGGTCGTGGAGGTGCTTGTTGAGCTTCTGCTGGCGGTCGGCGAGCTCCCCCCGACCGACGTACTCGGCGCGGAAGTGGGCGGTCAGCGAGTCGACGCAGACGATTCGGATGGGCCACTCGCTCTCTTCGAGTTCGCCGGCGAGCTCCTTGGCCTTCTCTGCGAGCAGGATCTGGTGGTTGGAGTTGAACGCCTTGGCGACGTGGATCTGGTCCAAGAACGCCGCGATCAGCTCCTCCATCGCCTCCTCGTCGTTCGGCGTGCCCTCAATCTCACGGCGCTCCATCTCGTCGGCGAGAATATCGTCGTCAAGCCCACGGACCATGTCGTCGATCCGCTCCGGGCGGAACGTGTCCTCGGAGTCGACGAAGATACAACCGCCGTCGAGGCCGCCGTGCTCCGCCGGGAGCTGAACGTTGACGGCCATCTGGTGGGTCACCTGTGACTTCCCGGAACCGAACTCGCCGTACACCTCGGTGATCGACTGCGTCTCGATGCCGCCCCCGAGCAGGTCGTCGACCTCGTCGATCTGCCAGGAGAGCTTCCCGATCTCTTCGCGGCGCTCGAGTACGGTCGCGCCCGTCTCGAAGCCACCCACGTCGGCGGCGTCGCGGGCGGCGTTGATGATGTCGCTGGCGGATGATTCGCCGATGTCGGCGGTGTTCGACATCTCGCCGGGGCTCGCGACGGCGATCGACTGGTAGCTCTCGAATCCGTTCTCGACGAGCTTGTCTGCGGTGGCGGGGCCGACTCCGGGGAGGTCCTCGAGTTCGTCTTCAGGCATGTACACGACCCTTGTTCGCCATCCCGTATAAAGGCTGGTTTACACCCGAGTGAAAGTAAAGATTGGGTGGAAACCGCGCTCCGGAATGGCTCGACACCGTATATAAGGCTCCGGGCGGAATCACTGGAGCGGCGTCGCGGCGAAACTGGTCAAAATGAGAGCGGTCGGTCGATGGTGATCGCCTCGTTCCGTACCGTCCCGCCGCTTCAGAACCCGACGCGCCGGACGTACTCCAAATCGCGGATCTCGACGAGCAGATCGCCGGAGAGGTCGGTATCGGTGATCACGTACAGCTTCGGGTCGTCGGTGAATTCGGGGTCCTCGCTCAACACCTGGCGGATCGAGATGCCGTGGTCGGCCAGGATGCCGGTCACTTCGGCGACGATCCCGGCCTCGCCGGCGGCCGCGACCTCGATCGTGAGCACCGTGAGGTCCAGCACCGGGGCCAGATCCATCAGGCTCGGCACCGACGAGATGTTCGTGAAGATGCGCTTCAGTTCGGGGTCGGCCAGTATCGCGTCCGTCGTCGAGTCGACGACGCGGCGGTCGACGTCGAGCTCGCGCGCGATCCCGGTGTAGGGGATCTCGATCCCGCCGGAGACGACCCGTCCCTCCTCGTTGACGGAGAAGCCGCGCTCCAAGAACAGCCGGATCACGGCCTGCTGGCTGGGCGACCCCTCGAACTTCTCGAGGATCTCGTCGAACATTCGTTGCTACGGTGCTCGTCGCCGAGGGGTTAAAAAGCGGGGTACTGCGAAATCTCAGTTCGAGAGCGCCGAGTAGACGCCACCGAGAACCGTTCCGTAGACGACGTGGCCGACGAGGCTCTCGACGCCGATGTTCGGCAGCGGCGGCGCGCCCGGGAACCCGACGGCGCCCAGCCAGATCGGCATCACGATCACCGCGAGCGCGAGCCAGACGAGGAGACCGTAGCCCGCACCGACGCCGAGGCTCGTTCCGATCGAGTCGTCGAGGTCCGGCTTCAGAATCGCGATCGCGGCGAATCCGAGACCGATGACCGCGCCGTGGGACATGTGGATCGCCCAGCCGACGGCGCCGGCGGGCCCCTCGATGCCGTACATCGCCGGGATCGCCATCTCCAGTACACCGGGAGTCATCACCGACATCATCGCGCCGAAGACGAGGCCGCCGGCCAGTCCGCCGGCCACGCCGGCCCTCCAGTCACCGTGTTCTATCGAGACGTTCGTCGCTGTCGCGGTTTCGGTTGCCATAGCAGATTCTGTATCGGCGGATAACCGGTAATAACTGCCGGTAAAGTGTGTGCACAGTGCACACACCCCAAACAGATATGTTTACTGAAACGACTGTATCGGAAGGACGGTCACCCGGTCGACCACTTCCGCCGCGCCACCCAACCCCTTTTAGCCGGTGGCGACGAATCACGTCCCGTGTCAGAAGCGCCGCATCTGCGGTTCTTCCCGTACGAGGAGCCGTACCCGAACCAGCGCGAGGCGATGGACAGGGTCGCCAACGCGCTGGACCGCGGGCAGGACGTGCTGTTCGAGGGCGCACCCGGGACGGGGAAGACCCTCTCCGCACTCGTGCCCGCCTTGGAACACGCCCGTGAACACGACCGCACGGTCGTCATTACGACCAACGTCCACCAGCAGATGCGGCAGTTCGTCGAGGACGCCCGCGCGATCACCCGCGAAACGCCCATCCGCGCGGTCGTATTTAAAGGGAAGTCGTCGATGTGCCACATCGACGTCGACTACCAGGAGTGTCAAACTCTCCGGGACACCACCCGCGAGATGGTGGAGACCGAGAGCGAGGTCCGCGAGCTGGAGACCCGCCAGCGCGAGCTGCTGGCCGAGAGCCGCGAGGGCGACGCGGGGGCGGCCGAGGCTCGCGAGTCGGTGATGGACGAGCTCGACGAGCTGGAGGCCGATATCGACGAGTACGACGCCGCAAACGTCTGTGCCCACTACCGAAATAACCTCGTCGAGGACACCGACGAGTTCTTCGGGTGGCTCTTCGAGGACGTTCGCACCCCAGAGGACGTGTACGCGTACGCGGACGAGCGTGAACTCTGCGGCTACGAGCTGCTGAAGGAGGGGATGGAGGGCGTCGATCTGGTGGTCTGTAACTACCACCACCTGCTGGATCCCAACATCCGCGAGCAGTTCTTCCGGTGGATCGACCGCGACCCCTCCGAGATAATCACCGTCTTCGACGAAGCCCACAACGTCGAGGACGCCGCCCGCGACCACGCCACCCGGACTCTCACCGAGAATACGCTCGACGCCGCCCTCGACGAACTCACGGAGAGCGACGACTCCCGCGCCGAGGCAGCCGAAAACGTCGTTCGCGCGTTCCGCGATGCCTTAGTCGAGACGCGCGACGATGCGCTCGGCGTCGGCAAGCACGAGTCGATCGGCGAGAATTGGGAGGATATCTCGATCGCCAACGACGACCGCCGTGACGACCTCACGCTTGCGTTCCTCCGCAACTACGAGGGGAAGGGGATCGACACGGAGACCGAGCTCGCCGTCCAGCTCGGACAGGCGCTCGACGAGGAGTACGAGCGCCGCTACCGCGACGGCGAGACCACGACCCGCACCGAGTGCCAGATCCTGCAGGCCGCCCGGTTCGTCTCGACGTGGATGGAGGAGGGCACGGAGCTCGGCCAGTACCCGGTCGTCTCCGTGCGCCGCGACGGCGCCACCGAGGAGGTGTACGGCCGCGCGGAGCTGTACACCTGCATCCCCCGTCGCGTCACCGAAGAGCTGTTCGACGAGGTCGCCGCCTCGGTGCTGATGAGCGCGACACTTCGTCCCTTCGACGTTACCAAGGACGTGCTCGGGCTGGAGGACGTGGCGTCGCTCGCGTACGGGATGGGATATCCCGAGGAGAACCGACGGACGTTCGCGGTCGATACGCCCCCGCTTTTCGCCTCCGAGCGTAACGACCCGGAGACGCAGGAGACGGTGGCGTCGCTGCTGCGCGACGCGATCCGCTTCACCCCGGGGAACACGCTCGCCTTCTTCCCCTCCTACGCCGAGGCCGAGCGCTACTACGAGCGGCTCGGAGGCGCCGACCTCGGCTCCCTCTACCTCGACGGTCCCGGCGAGGACGAGGAGAAACTTCGCCGGCGATTCGTCGAGAGCGACGACGCGACCCTCTTCACCTCCCTCTGGGGAACGCTCGCAGAGGGTGTGAGCTTCGACGGCGACGACGCTCGGACGGTCGTGGTCGTCGGGGTCCCCTATCCGCACCTCTCGGATCGGATGGAGGCGGTCCAGGATGCGTACAATCGGGTGTTCGCCGACCGCGACCGCTCTCGGGACCCCGGCTGGGCGTACGCGGTCGAGATCCCGACGATCCGTAAGACCCGACAGGCGATCGGTCGCGTGGTCCGCGGCCCGGACGACTTCGGCGTCCGGATCCTCGCGGACCGTCGATACACGTCCGCAGACATGGGGAAGTACTCGGTCCGCGGCGCGTTCCCGCCGGAGGAACGCGAGGAGCTACTCGATCTCGACCCGGAGAAGCTGAAGTTCGCGATGCTGAACTTCTACGGCGATCACGACGCCTACGACGGGGCGCCGCCGGAGCCGTGAGTCGGTGGCGGGTGAGAGTTGCCGACGGCGACCACTTCTCTACCCCGGCCGCGCCGCGAGCAGCACCGCGATCCCGAGCAGGACGATTCCGAGCAGCGTCGTGATCACCGCGTGGATCACGGTCATCCCGACCACGAGTCGGCGGGGCTGGTCGTAGCTCCACGCGAACATGGCGGCGTCGACGAGGAGCGCAGCTGCGACGATCAGCGCCTCGGGGAGGCCAAAAGCACCCCCGACGACGCCGATAACCGCGGGGAGCGGGCCGACGTAGAGAGCGCGACGCGGGTCGACGTCGCCGAGGACATTCCGGGCGGCGAGGTGGGCCGTCACGGAGAGGAACAGCGCGAACAGGACGATCGTCCCCAGCACCGACACCGGCGTCACCGTCTGGAGAAGCATGGGCGACCTACGGGGCGGCAGGTAAAAGTGGTCGCGGAATCGGAACGGGACCGCGGAAATAGGGAGGCCGTCGACCGCTTACGCCAACAGCCCGAGACCGTCGAGCTTCTCGACGATCACGTCGACGGCGGCCGCAGCGTCGTCGGGGCTCGTTCCGCCGGTGATGACGAGCTTCCCGCTGCCGAACAAAAGCGCCACCACGTCGGGCTCGTCGATCCGGTAGACGAGCCCGGGGAACTGCTCCGGCTCGTACTCGATGTGTTCGAGCCCGAGCCCGATCGCGATCGCGTTGAGGTTGAGGCTCTCACCGAGATCTGCGGAAGTAACGATATTCTGGACCGTGATCTCGGGGTCATCGATCGGGATCTGGAGCCCGCGGAGCTCGTCGAACACGATGGCGAGGCTTTCGTGGACGGCGTCGATGGAGTTGGCACCCGTACACACGATCTTCCCGGACCGGAAGATCAGCGCGGCCGATTTCGGGTCCGTGGTGCGGTAGACGAGCCCGGGGAACTGCTCCGGGTCGTAGTCGGCGCCTTCGAGATCCATCGCGACGCTCTGGAGGTCGAGCTCCTGCCCGATCCCCGTGGAGGCAACGACGTTCTCTATCGTGATCGTCTCCTTCGGATCGGTCATTACTACCTCGGTACAGACTTGAAACACGTAAAAAGGTGGCTGGTCGGAACCGCTATCCTCTTGCGACCGGCGGCCCGACTCGGCGGCGTGTACTGGCTCGAACTCGCCGGCGAGGAAGACGCGTTCGCCGCCCGTGAGGCCGCCGTCGCGGCGACCGACGTGGAGCTGCTCGCGCCGGGAGTCGCGAGCGCCGGCAGCGTCGGTCTCGCTCGCGGCGAAGCAGTAGAGGCCGACGGCACCGCGATCCGCCGGCTCGCCTACACCCGCGCCGCCCACGAGGCGATCGCCCGGACCGAGGCCGATCTCGCCGCCGCTGCAGCCGCTCTCGACGCGGCGCCGCTCGACCGGTCGGGCACGGTCGCGGTCCGCGCCCGCAACGTCCGGAACACGACCGACATCTCGACGAGCGCGGCCGAACGGGAACTAGGCGGCGTCCTCGTCGACCGCGGCTTCGACGTCGACCTCGACGACCCCGACCACGTCCTGCGCGCGCTGTTTGCGGCCGGCGAGCGCGACGACCACGAGGCGGTCCCGGGCGCTGACGGCGGCGATTCCGCGGTCTGCGCGCTGGGCTGGGTCGCCGTGGAGGCCGCCCGCGACTTCGCGCCAAAGCCGACCGACCGCCCCTTCTTCCAGCCGGGGAGCATGTCGCCGACCGACGCCCGCGCGTACGCTAACCTCGCCGGCGCGGCGCCCGGACGGACCCTCCTCGACCCGATGTGCGGCACCGGCGGGCTCCCGCTGGAGGCCGGGATCGTCGGGAGCGACGTGATCGCGTGCGATGCTCAGACGAAGATGGTCCGTGGGACGCGCGAGAACCTCCGAGAGTACCTGAACACCGCTTTAGACGATTCCGGTCCTGACTGGCACGTCGCTCGCGGCGACGCCACGGCCCTCCCCCTGCGCGACGACGCGGTCGACGGGGTCGCGTTCGACGCCCCGTACGGCCGTCAGTCGAAGATCGCGCGCCACGAACTCGCGGACCTCGTGGGGGGCGCGCTCGCGGAGGCCGCCCGGGTCGCGTCCCGAGCCGTCGTGGTCGCCGATCGCGACTGGCGCCGCGAGGCGCGCGCGGCCGGCTGGGCGGTCGACGCCGCCTTCGAGCGTCGAGTTCACCGATCGCTCACCCGGCACGTTCTCGTGCTTGATCGCGAGTGAGCGGCGCGGGAACGGCGGCCCGAGAGCGACACCGACCCGAGGCAGTTCCGGGGCAATTGTGACGCGACATCACCGTCCCGAGAGTGAACGATCGGTCGGCGATACCCGGAGGATGAGCGTCGCAGACGACAAGTTTCAGTTTCACTCTCCCCGCGGGTAACGGTTAAGTGGACGGCCTGTCGTGGTGTGCACATGACCGGGGACGCCGGCGGCGACATGCTCTCGTGGGACGAGTCGGTGTTCCGCGACGAGTCGGTGTTCGAGATTGACCACGTCCCCGAGACGTTCCGCCACCGCGAGAGTCAACTGGAGAGCCTGAAGTACGCGCTCCGCCCCGCCGTCCGTGGCTCCCGACCGCTTAACACGATCGTGCGCGGCCCACCCGGCACCGGGAAGACGACCGCGGTCCAGAAGCTCTTCGGCGAGCTCAGCGCCCGGACAGACGTGCGAACGGTCCGGGTGAACTGTCAGGTGGACTCGACGCGGTACGCCGTCTTCTCGCGGCTGTTCGAGGGAATCTTCGACTACGAGCCTCCCTCCTCCGGGATCTCCTTCAAGAAGCTGTTCGGGCAGATCACCGACCGGCTCGTCGAGGAGGACGACGTGCTCGTCGTCGCCTTGGACGACGTGAACTACCTCTTCTACGAGAACGAGGCGTCAGACACCCTCTACTCGCTGTTACGCGCCCACGAGGCGCACTCGGGCGCGAAGATCGGCGTCATCGTCGTCTCCTCCGATCTGGGCCTCGACGTGATCGACGACCTCGACACCCGCGTCCAGTCCGTGTTTCGCCCGGAGGAGGTGTACTTCCCTGTCTACGGCGCAGCCGAGATCTACGACATCCTCTTCGAGCGCGCGAAGCGCGGGTTTCACGACGGCGTCATCGGCGACGCCGAGCTGGAGCGCATCGCGGACTTGACCGCCGAGAGCGGCGACCTCCGGGTCGGGATCGATCTCCTGCGCCGGGCGGGGCTAAACGCGGAGATGCGCGCCTCGAAGACGATCGACGAGGAGGACGTGGAGTCGGCGTACGACAAATCCAAACACGTCCACCTCTCGCGCTCGCTCCGCGGGCTCTCGGAGTCCGAGCGCGCCCTCGTCCGCGTGCTTGCGGAGAACGACGGCGAGCGCGCCGGGACGGTGTACGAGGCGTTTCACGAGGAGACGGACCTCGGCTACACCCGCTATTCGGAGATCATCAACAAGCTCGACCAGCTCGGCGTGATCGACGCCGAGTACGCCGACGTGGAGGGGCGCGGGCGCTCCCGGGAACTCTCCTTAGCCTACGAGGCCGAGACGGTGTTAGACCGGCTGGAGTGAACTCGGCGGCCGCCGACCCTCCTGCGACCCCGACGCCTTTTCAACGGCTCCGCACGCACTCGACTTCATGAAAACGAGCGGCGGGAGCGATGCGGCGAAGCGACGCGCCGGCGAGTCGGCGGCCGAGACGGTCACTGACGGCGAGGTGGTCGGACTCGGCACCGGGTCGACGGCGGCCCACGCGATCCGGCGGCTCGGCGATCGGGTCGACTCCGGCCTCGATATCCGAGGCGTGGCGACCTCCTTCGCGAGCCGGGAACTCGCGGCAGAGTGCGGGATTCCCCTGCTCGACCTCGACGAGGCGGTGGGTTCGGATGCGACCGGGATCGACATCGCGATCGACGGGGCGGATCAGGTCGCGGTCGGCGAAGGGGAGAGTGAGGTCGGTCCCCTCATAAAGGGCGGCGGCGCCGCCCACGCTCGCGAGAAGCTGGTCGACGCGTCGGCCGACCGCTTTCTCGTCGTCGCCGATCCCTCGAAGGAGACGCCGGTCCTCAATCGGTCCGTTCCGGTTGAGGTGCTCCCCGCCGGCCGCTCCGCCGTCGCCGAGGCGGTGCGAGCGGCCGGCGGCGAGCCGACCCTGCGGCGCGCGGAGCGAAAGGACGGGCCGGTCGTCACGGACAACGGGAACCTCGTGCTCGACTGCGCGTTCGGCGAGATCGCCGACCCGGACGCGCTGTCGACGACGCTGTCGACGACGCCCGGGGTCGTCGAACACGGGATCTTCGTCGGCCTCGCGGACGAGGTTCACGTCGGGACGGAGACGGGCGTGCGGGTCGCGAGACGGTGACGGCGGTCCGGTAGATTTTGATCGCGTCCAGATCGACAGACGCGTCGCTCACCGATCAGCGGTCCTGCAAAAAATGAAGAACTGAAAGCGCGTCCGTCTTAGAGGTCGCGAGGCTGGACCGTCTTCCGGTCGTTGGCCTCGGCGCGGCGCGCGGCGTCTTCGAGCAGCTCGTCCACTTCGTCGTCCAGCGCGTCGTAGAAGTCCGAAGCGACGTTCTTGTCGTCCAGCGCTTCCTTGACGGCCGCTTTGACAATAAGGTCTGCCATGCGCTCGACGCTATCCGTCGATAGTTAATAAGAGTTCCTGAATTCGACCGCGAGGGACGCCGTGCCGGCGGTTCGCGGCGGTGTCCCGAAGCGCTCGCTTATAAACCTTGTGAGAGCGGAAGGCGAGCGACGACCGGGACCGCACCAAATCGATAGGTACGACACCGTTCGGCCCGGACGAGCGACCATGCGCGACACGCTTGAGGCGCTCGACGCCGGGGAGATCGGCGTCGCGGAGGCGGAGTCACGGCTCGCGGGCTACGCGACAACGGCGGCGGGACGATTCGACGCCGCCCGCGAGAGACGACGCGGCATCCCCGAGGCGATCCTCGCAGAGGGGAAGACGCCCGCGGAGGTCGCGGCGCTGACGACGACCGCGGTGGAGACGACGGGTCGCGCGCTCGTCACGCGGGCGGACGCGGACGACGCGGCCGCGGTCCGGACGGCGTTCACAGAGGGCCCCGACACCGACGACGAACTGAGCGCGGCCGTCGACCACGACGAGCGGACCGGCACCGTCGTCGTTCACGCGGACGACTTCGAGCGCCCGGACCTCAACGCGACCGTCGCGGTCGTCGCGGCCGGCACCGCGGACGCGGCGGTCGCGGGAGAAGCGGCGGTCGTCGCCCGCGAGATCGGCGCGACGATCGATCGGATCGACGACGTGGGCGTTGCGAACCTCGACCGGATCCTGGACCAGCGCGACCGGATCCGAGAGGCGGACGTGGTCGTGGTCGCCGCCGGTCGCGAGGGGGCGCTCCCGACGGTCGTCGCCGGACTCGTCGCCGCACCGGTGATCGCGCTCCCGGTCTCGACCGGGTACGGCGTCGGCGGCGAGGGGGTCGCAGCGCTAGAGGGCGCGCTCCAGTCCTGCTCGGTGCTCACGGCGGTGAACGTCGACGCCGGCTTCGTCGCCGGCGCGCAGGCGGGCCTGATCGCCCGGGCGGTCGACGCGGCGGGAGACGACTGACCGCCGAGTCCGACGCCCGACTCGTGACGAGCGTTTATAAGTGGATCTCCGGAAGATGATGGGGGTGAGGAAGGGTATTTGCTCGTCGAATCCCTACGATCGATCGCCGGTGAACACCGGTACCAAATGCCACGCTGTGACCACTGCGGGTCGCACGTCTCGGACCGTTTCGCGCGCGTCTTCACGGACGAGCACGGCGACCTGAACGCCTGTCCGGACTGTTCCGCGAACGCCGGGATCGCCGAGGTCTCCCGGGAACGCACCCACACCGGAGACTGACTCGTCGATCTCGCCGCAACGTCGCGTTAAGACCGGCAACTATTCGTTTCGACCGCGCCGATCCGGTGTCGTGTCGACGCCGAGTCAGAACTCGTCTCACCACGTGTACGTCATCGAGTGCGCCGACGGCACGCTCTACACCGGTTACACAACCGACGTGGAGCGGCGCGTCGCCGAACACGACGCCGGCGAGGGCGCCAAGTACACCCGTGGCCGGACCCCCGTGACGCTGTGCCACGTCGAGTCGTTCGACTCGAAGTCGGCCGCGATGTCGCGCGAATATGCGATAAAATCGCTCACGCGCGCCGAGAAGGAGCGACTGATCGGCGACACGTAGGGCTCTCTTGCTTTCTCCCGATCTCACCCGACGAGCCGCTCGATCTTCGTGACGAGGATCCCGGTCGCGCCGACCGACTTCAGCTCCGAGATCGTCGCGAACACGTCGCGCTCCTCGACGACGGCGTGGACCGCGACCATGCCGTTCCCGTTCTCGTCGGCCTCCACGTCCATCACGGTCGGGCCGCCGAGCCCGGGGATCACGTCTTTTACCTCGTCGAGCCGCTCTTTGGGAGCGTTCATCATCAGGTACCGGCGCCCGTCGGCCGCAAGCACGGACTCGAAGGCGGTCAGCACCTGCTTGACCTTCGCGTCGTCGACCATGTCGGGGCGGGCGAACAGCCGCACCGAGGAGTCGAGCACGTCGTCGATCACAGCGAGGCGGTTCACCTTCAGCGTCGTTCCCGTGGAGGTGATATCAACGATGGCGTCCGCCATGTCGACGTGGGGAGTCAGCTCAGTCGCGCCCGTCACAGTGACCACGTCGGCGTCGACATCAACCCGGTCGAGGTAGTCGCGGGTGATGTTCGGGAACTCGGTGGCGACTGTCCCACCGGCGAGGTCCGCGACGACGGAGATGTCGCCGTCCTCCGGTGCCGCGAGGACGAGCTTGCAGGAGCCGTAGCCTAAATCGAGCAGGTCGACGAGGTCGTCGTCGCCCGCTGCGCTCGCGGAGTCGGCGACGCCGCCGGACTCCGCGGCCTGATCGAGGCCCGTGATCCCCACGTCGGCCGCGCCGTCGCGGACGTACTCGGGGATGTCGGCCGCGCGTGCGAAGAGGATCGACACGTCGGGGTCGACGGTGTCGGCGTACAGTTGGCGGTCGGCGGTCTCCTCGGTGTGGAGTCCCGCGCGCTCTAACAGCGAGAGCGTCGGGTCGTGTAGGCGGCCCTTGTTGGGGACGGCGATGCGCATACGGAGAGCCTCGCGGGGAGACGGGGAAACGTTTTCGTCCGGCGAGCGACGGCGGACGCCGGCGGGCGAGCGATATTGAAGAACAGTGCGGTGGCGTCGCCGGCGGCTTTGCCGCCGGCTGCAAGCGAGAGCTTCGCTCTCGCCCTGCTCGGAGCCCGCGAGGGAGGCGGCGGCCCGGCGTGGGCGGAGCCGCGCCGGGCCGTCCGCCGAGGCTGGGGAGGCGTGAGGCTGCGGTTGCGGTCCCGCGAGCAACGCGAGCGACTGAAGCGCGTGGTTCAAGAGCGAAGCTCTCTCGTCATCGCCGGAAATTTCCGATGTCCGGCTAGCAGTCAGAATCCGACGGATTCTGACGGCATCACGAGACGCCGAAGGCGTCTCGAACGACAGCGAGCGTGCGTCGTCCTCCCGGCTGGGGCTTTGGCGGTGTTCGCCGCCGATCTACCATTGACCATTATAAACGATCGAGTAGACGAACGAGAACTCCGGCACCACCAACGACTCCGTATCGGCGCGCCGCTCAAGTGTCTCCGCCGCCAACGGTACGTATAGTGAGTGATGCCGATTCCCCTCTCTCTGAGGATCGCCCGACCGTCGACCGCCCCCTCCGCGTCGACGCCCCGTTCGAGCCCGCGGGCGACCAGCCCGAGGCGATAGCGGAACTCGTGGAGGGATTTGAGTCGGGCGCCGACAAGCAGACCCTCCTCGGAGTCACCGGCTCCGGGAAGACCAACACCGTCTCGTGGGTCGCCGAGGAGCTGAACCAGCCGACGCTCGTGCTCGCCCACAACAAGACGCTCGCGGCCCAGCTGTACGAGGAGTTTCGCGAGCTGTTCCCGGACAACGCCGTCGAGTACTTCGTCTCGTACTACGACTACTACCAGCCCGAGGCGTACGTCGAGCAGACGGACACGTTCATCGACAAGGAGATGTCTATCAACGAGGAGATCGACCGCCTGCGCCACTCCGCGACGCGTTCCCTCCTGACGCGCAACGACGTGATCGTCGTCGCCAGCGTCTCCGCCATCTACGGCCTCGGCGACCCGCAGAACTATCGCGACATGGCGCTCCGCTTAGAGGTCGGCGAGGAGGTGGGCCGCGAGGAGTTGCTCGCCCGGCTCGTCGACCTGAACTACGAGCGCAACGACGTGGACTTCACGCAGGGCACGTTCCGCGTGCGCGGCGACACCGTCGAGATCTACCCGATGTACGGGCGCTACGCGGTGCGCGTCGAGCTGTGGGGCGAGGAGATCGACCGCATGCTCAAGGTGGACCCGATGAAAGGCGAGGTCGTCTCGGAGGAGCCGGCCGTCATGCTCCACCCGGCGGAGCACTACTCCATCCCCGACGACAAACTGGAGCAGGCGATCGCGGAGATCCAAGGCCTGATGGAAAAGCGAGTCGGGTACTTCGAGCGACAGGGCGATCTGGTCGCCGCCCAGCGCATCGAGGAGCGCACCACCTTCGACATCGAGATGCTCCGCGAGGCGGGCTACTGCTCGGGGATCGAGAACTACTCGGTCCACATGGACGACCGCGAGTCCGGCGACGCTCCCTACACCCTGATGGACTACTTCCCCGACGACTTCCTCACCGTGATCGACGAGTCCCACCAGACGATCCCGCAGATAAAGGGACAGTACGAGGGCGACAAATCGCGAAAGGATTCGCTGGTCGAGAACGGGTTCCGGCTCCCGACCGCGTACGACAACCGCCCGCTCACCTTCGAGGAGTTCGAGGAGAAGTCGGACCGCACGCTCTACGTTTCGGCGACGCCGAGCGACTACGAGCGCGAGACCTCCGACCGGATCGCCGAACAGATCGTTCGCCCGACCCACCTCGTCGACCCGAAGGTGGAGGTGACGGAGGCAACGGGACAGGTCGAGGACCTCCTCGAACGGGTCAACGAGCGGATCGAGCGCGACGAGCGCGTCTTGGTCACCACGCTCACTAAGCGGATGGCCGAGGATCTCACGGAGTACTTCGAGGAAGCCGGAATCGACGTGGCGTACATGCACGACGAGACGGATACCCTCGAACGACACGAGATCATTCGCGACCTCCGCTTGGGCAACATCGACGTACTCGTCGGCATCAACCTGCTCCGCGAGGGGCTCGACATCCCGGAAGTGAGTCTCGTCGCCATTCTCGACGCCGACCAAGAGGGGTTCCTCCGCTCCACCACGACTCTCGTCCAGACGATGGGGCGGGCCGCGCGCAACGTCAACGGCGAGGTCGTCCTCTACGCCGACCGGATGACCGACTCGATGGAGGCCGCCATCGAGGAGACCCAGCGTCGGCGCGAGATCCAGCTCAAACACAACGAGGAACACGGCTACGAGGCGGCCACTATCGACAAGCCGGTCAGCGAGACGAATCTACCCGGGTCGAAGACGGACACCTCGAACGTCAGCGTCGGCGACGTGGAGAGCGCTGAGGAGGCAAAGGCACAGATCGAGGCGCTCGAAGACCGGATGGACGAGGCCGCGAGCAACTTGGAGTTCGAGCTGGCGGCCGACATCCGCGACCGGATCGCGAAGCTCCGCCGCGCGTTCGAGCTCGACGGCGGCGACGACGGCGTTCCGGCGCCGATGATCGACGATTGATATTTCCCGTCCTCTCGCCAGCGCCGATTCTCGCACCGCGAAACTCGCGACGCCGGGGTTTTTATTCGCGACTGTCGGAACGCGTCACATGAAGCGCCGCGCGGTGGTGGCTGGTCTTGTTGCCGTCGCTAGCGCGGGCTGTACCGATCGGCTTCACGACCTCGCGGCGTCGACGCCGCGGGATATCGCGGTTCGGAGCCGCTACGTCGACGGAAACCCGCTCGTCGAGGGACAGAGCGTGCGCTCGTTGCCCGAGGAGCTTCTGACGCACGCCGCCTCCTTCCGGTCGAAATCCGCCGCGAAGGCAGCGGTCCTCCCCGACCAGCCGGAGACGCTGGCGTTCGTCGAGACGACTTCGTTCATCGATGACGGCGGTGAGTCGATCCTCGTCGCCGCCCAACGACTCACCGCGCCCGAGGTGGAGCTCAGACTCGGTTCGATCAGCCGCACTGGGGAGCAATCTCTCCGGATTGCCGTCGATATCGCGGGCGTTCGCGGCGAGGTCGAAACCGATGATCCCGTGGTCAAGACCCTCCTCCTGCGGCTGACGGACGAGCAGGGGATGCCCGAGCGCGTCGTCGTCTCGATCGAGAGTGACCGCGCCGGCGTGACGATCTGAGGCGGGGCGGCTCCGGATCGTGAATTCTCCGGCTGCAACCCGTCCGAGTCCCGCGATCATTTAGTGGCTCGGCGGTCTCCCGCCGGTATGGCATCCCTTCGTCGCCGCCTTGTCGGATTCTCGCTGCTCGCCGTCGCCGCGACCGCGTTCGCCTTCGCGGCCGCCGTCGCGCCCGTGATCGTTCCGGGATCGGCGACCGCTTCCGGTACCCCCGATCTCGTCGTACCCTCTCCGATCTCACTGCTGGCCGCACCCGCGCTCCTCGCGGCCGGATCGGTGCTACTTGCCTCCGGGGTGGCTGCGGTCGTCGACGCTGACCTCTCCGCACGCACCGCCCTCCTCGCACCCGCATTCGGCGCCGTCGGCGCACTCATACTCGGCACCGGCATCAGCACCGATTTCGGGGCGCCACTCGCCGCATTCGCCGCGTCGGACGCGCTCACGACACTGAGCTCCGGACCACCCGGCGTGATCGCGGCCGGTGCCGTCGCCGGGGCGGCGATCGCACCCGTGGTCCGCGCCGCGACCACGGAGGACACGATCACGCTACTCGCCGGCGCATCCCTGCTACTCGCGTCGGTCGCAGCTGCGTCGGACGCTCCGCTCTCGCTCACCGCTGGCGGCGTCGCCGGCGCGCTCGCAGTGGGGGCGCTTTGGGCGGTTGATCCGGCCACGTGGCGGCCCTGACTGGCCGGCTCGGTCTGGGACCGACCTCAGTTCCCCGGCCGCTCGCTTTCGGCCTCCAGCTCGATATCGCGGTCTGCCTCGCGCGTTTCCTCCTCTTGGCGAGCGAGGTCGACGTCGCGGGCCGTGTCCGCGTCGCGCGTCTCGTCGGTCCGGAGATCGCTGTCGGCCACCGTATCGAGCTGTTCGAGGGCGCTCTCGATATCCTCCAGTCCGAGCATCTTCTCCGTCTCCTCGTCGAACTCCTTGCTCTCTAACCCCTCCATCTGTTGCACGTCGGAGCCTGAGAGGGCCTTGCCGTAGCGGCCGACGAGGCTGGTGAGCTCCTGCGGGAGCACGAACGTGGTGGATTCGCCTTTGCCAATTTCTTCTAAGGTCTCCATGCCGCGCTCGATGATGGCGCGCTCGCCCATCGACTCGGCGGACCGGGCGCGGAGGACGGTGGAAATCGCGTCACCCTGCGCTTCGAGGATCTGGCTCTGCTTTTCACCCTGTGCGCGAATGATGTTGGACTGCTTGTCCCCTTCCGCCTGCTCGATCGCGGAGCGGCGTTCCCCCTGGGCTTCGAGGATCATTGCCCGACGGCGACGCTCGGCGCCGGTCTGTTGTTCCATCGCGCGCTGGACCTCCTGTGAGGGGCTCACCTCGCGGACCTCGACCGCCTCGACGCGGATCCCCCACTCGTCGGTCGGCTCGTCTAACTCTTCGTTGATGCGGTCGTTGATCTGATCGCGTCGGGAGAGCGTGTCGTCGAGTTCCATGTCGCCGAGGACGGCGCGGAGGGTGGTCTGTGCGAGGTTCGAGACGGCGTTTTTGTAGTCGTCCACTTCGAGGAACGCCTTCTTGGCGTCCATCACCTTGATGTAGACGACCGCGTCCGCCGTCACCGGCGAGTTGTCCCGCGTGATCGCCTCTTGCTGCGGGACGTCGAGTGTCTGGGTCCGCATGTCGAACGCGTAGGTGCGGGAGACGAACGGCGGAATGAGGTGGACGCCCGGTTCGAGCAGCTTCCGAAACTCGCCGAACACCGTGAGCGCCTCCTTGTCGTAGGCGTCGACGATCTCGACCGCACTAACGATCGTAACCGCCACTACCAACACCGCGAGCGCCGCGACGCCGTAGACGAGGCTCTGGCTGAGGAGGGCGAAGCCGACGACGAGCGCACCAGCGAGCGCGGTGTACTGCCAGACGGCGTCCGGGATCGACCCCGTCGCCTTCCCGATCTCGAAGGCGTCGCCGCGCGGACCTTGTGTTCCCATAGCCGACCTTACGGGCCGACGCTGTTAACGGTTGTCACGAGGGGACCTCTTCACCGACGTATCGCCGAGGCTCGTCTCCGAGATACCGGAAACGCCCGTGACGGTCGGGCGGCTTTAAGCGCTCGGCGCGCGCACACCGAGGTATGCCAGCCGACGACGACGTCGACCACGAGTTCCGCACGCGAAGCGTTCACGCCGGATCGAGCCCGGACCCGGCGACCGGCGCGCGCGCCACACCCATCTACCAGACCACCTCCTACGAGTTCGAGAACGCCGATCACGCCGCTCGGCTGTTCGCGTTAGAGGAGGCCGGCAACGTCTACTCGCGGATCATGAACCCGACGAACGCCGCCCTCGAAGAGCGGATCGCCTCGCTCGAGAACGGCGTGGGCGCGGTCGCCACCTCCTCGGGGATGGCGGCGTTCGACCTGGCGACATTCATGCTTGCGTCCGCGGGCGACAACATCGTCTCCTCGTCCGCGCTGTACGGCGGCACCTACACCTACCTCACGCACTCGGTCGAGCGGCGGGGGGTCTCGACGCGGTTCGTCGACCCGCTCGACTACGAGGGGTACGCCGACGCGATCGACGAGGACACCGCCTACGTCCACCTCGAAACCATCGGCAACCCCGCACTCGTCACCCCGGACATCGAACGGATCGCCGACATCGCTCACGACCACGGCGTCCCGCTGTTCGTCGACAACACGTTCGCGACCCCCTACCTCTGCCGCCCGCTCGACCACGGCGCCGACCTCGTCTGGGAGTCGACGACGAAGTGGCTCACGGGCAACGGCACCACCGTCGGCGGCGTCCTCGTCGACGGCGGCTCGTTCCCGTGGAGCGAGTACGCTGAGAAGTATCCAGAGATCGCGCAGGACAACCCCGCGTACCACGGGATCAACTACGTCGAGGCGTTCGGCGACGCGGCGTTCACGTTCGCCGCGGTCACCCGCGGCCTGCGTGACTTGGGCGACCAGCAGTCGCCGTTCGACGCGTGGAACACCCTCCAGCAGACCGAGTCGCTCCCCCTCCGGATGGAGCGCCACTGCGAGAACGCCGGGATCGTCGCCGAGTACCTCGACGAGCACGACGACGTGGCGTGGGTGAACTACCCGGGCCTGGAGAGCCACGAGACCCACGATGAGGCCAGCGAGTACCTAGAGGGCGGCTACGGCGGCATGATCACGTTCGGGCTGGAGGGCGGCTACGAGGCCGCGAAGGGGACGGTCGAGAACGCCGATCTCGCCTCCCTGCTCGCGAACGTCGGCGACGCGAAGACGCTCGTTATCCACCCGGCGTCGACGACCCACCAGCAGTTGACGGAGGAAGAACAGGAGGCCGCCGGCGTCACCGGCGACATGGTGCGGCTCTCGGTCGGTATCGAGGACCCCGCCGATATCGTCGCCGACCTCGAAGCGGCGATCGAGCGCGCGTCGGCGTAGTCGGCCGCGAGGCAGCCGTTTTCCCTTATAAATCGTCGGTGTCGAACTTCCAGAGCCCGGCCAGCGGCGGTGCGATCGTCCAGAACACGAGCATCGACACCGCCGAGATCTGCTGGTTGACGGCCTCGCCCGAGAGTAGCTGGCCGCTAAGGAACGCGTTGGACAGCAGTTCGACCCCGGTTATCGGGTTCGCGACCTGTAGGAACACGCTGACCTGCTGTTGGGAGACCGGCAAGGGGTTGATCAGCCCCGCGTCGGCCGCGGCACCGAGGAACTGTCCGGTGATGGCGCCCCACAGCATCACGAACAGGACGTAGATCGCGACCCCGCCGATGAGCGCCTGTCGCTGTGTCGTCGCCGCGGCCGAGCAGCCGACCGCAATCGCGACGAAGACGACGCCGAGGACCGCGGCGAAGACGGTGTACCCGAGGTACGAACCGACGTTGAACGCCTCGATGTATCCGAGCTGAGAGAGTGCAAGCAACACGAGTGCCGGGAGAAGGAAGCCGGAGAACACCGCGAGCGACAGCGCGGCGCCCCGCCCGACCACCTTTCCGAAGACCACGTCAGCGCGGGAGTGCGGCAGCGACAAGAGTAGCTTCAGCGAGCCCGACTCGCGCTCGCCGCTGACGGCGTTGTACCCGACGACGACGCCCACGAGCGGGACGAGCGTCGTCACCAGGAAGGGGCCAACGGCGGCGCTCAACAGGAACTCCGTCGCGAACTGCTCTCCGGGCGGCGCGAAGACGTACGCGAAGACGGCGACGAGCAGCGAGAACAGCGCCACGAGGATCAACATCCCCCGAGAGCGCACGGTGTCTTGGAAGTCCTTCTCCGCGATGGCGGGGAGGCTCATCGGTCCACCTCCTCGGGCTCTTCACCGGCACGTTCATCCGGATCGCCACCGTCCGCACCCGGCGCGTCGCCCTCCGTGTACGCCAAGAAGAGGTCCTCCAGCGACGCCTCGCGGGTATGGAAGTCGGCGACGGCGATGCCGGCGTCCTCTAAGGCGCCGATGACCCGCGTCTTCGCGCCGTCGGCACAGCTCACGACGAGCGTGTCGCCGTCGCGGTTGACGCGGCTCACGCCGTCGAGATCGCGGATCGCCTCGATGGCCGCGTTGCCCGTGTTGTCCGCATCGTCCGCGTCGTCCGCGCCGCCGCCACTGATCGCGATCTCCAGCGTCTCCTCGCCGCCGACGGCCTCGCGGAGGCCCTCCACGGAGTCTTCGGTTACGAGCTCCCCCTCGCGGAGAATGCCGACGCGGTCGCAGACCGCCTCGACCTGTTCGAGGATGTGCGAGGAGAAGAAGACGGTCGCGCCGCGGTCGGCCTCGGCCCGAACGATCTCGCGCATCTCCTTCGCGCCCGCCGGATCCAGTCCGGAGGAGGGCTCGTCGAGGATGAGCAGGTCGGGATCGCCCGCGAGCGCCATCGCGAGCGCGAGCCGCTGGCGCATCCCCTTCGAGTAGCCGCCGGCCTTGCGGTCGGCGTCGTCGAGGAGGCCCACGCGGTCGAGGAGGGCGTCCGGGTCGTCGTCCGCCTCCTTCGAGCGGACCGCGAACTCGACGTGTTGCCGCCCCGTGAGTCGGTCGTACACCGCGAATCCGTCGGGGAGCACGCCGGTCCGCTTGCGGATCGCCACGCCGTCGGTCGTGGCGTCCTGTTCGAGTACGCGCACCGTTCCCTCGGTCGGCCGGACCAAGTCGAGCACCATGTCGATGGTCGTCGACTTGCCGGCGCCGTTCGGGCCGAGGAAGCCGTACACCTCCCCCTCCTCGACGGTGAGATCGAGGCCCCGAACGGCCGTGACATCGGCGAACTCCTTGGTCACGCCCCGCAGTTCGATGGCGGTCATACCGCCCCGTTGCCGCGTCGTCCGATAAAGGGTTGCGGGTTCGCTACTCCTCGGGCGGCCACGCGACCCCGCGCTCGGCGAGGAGACCGGCGAACTCCTCCTCATCGACCACGGGCACGCCCTCCGCGTCGGCGTCGTCGCGCTTCGAGCGTCCCGGACTCTCGCCGGCGACGAGGTAGTCGGTGTTCCCCGAGACGCTCGACGTGGCGTCGGCGCCGTGCGCCTCCACGTGCGCCTGCGCCTCGCCCCGGGTCGTCGACAGCGACCCGGTAAACACGAAAGTCAGTCCGTCGAGCGCGTCGCCGGTTTCGACGTCGACCGATTCGGGATCGACCCCGCGCTCGCGGAGCCCATCGATCGCCACCCGATTCTCCGCGTTGTCGAGGAACGTCCGGATGGATTCGGCCACTTCGGGCCCCACGTCGTCGACCGCGCGAAGCGCGTCCTCGTCGGCGTCGAGAATCGCGTCGAGGTCGCCGAAGTGCGCCGCCAACGCCCGGGCGGTCGTCGCGCCCACGTCCGGGATCCCGAGGCCGGCGAGGAAGTCGTCGAGCGGCGGGTCGCGGGTCGCCGCGAGCTCCGCGATCAGGTTCTCGGCGCTCGTCTCGCCCCACCCCTCCAGCGCGGCGAGGTCGTCGACGGCCAGATCGTACAGGTCCGGCAGCGACTCGACGAGGCCGGCCTCCCGGAGCTGTTGGACGCGCTCCGGGCCGAGCCCCTCGATGTCGAGCGCGTCCCGTCGCGCCCAGTGTTCGACCGCCCGTTCCAGCTGTGCCGGACAGACGAGCCCGCCGGTACAGAACGCGAGCGGCCCGTCGCGCTCGACGGGGGCGTCACAGATCGGACACGTCTCGGGGAAGACGTAGGTCCCCTCGGAGCGCTTCTCGACCACCTCGGGGACGTAGGGGATCACGTCGCCGGCGCGGTAGATCCGAACGCAGTCGCCGACGTTCACGCCGAGCGCCTCGATCTCGGCGGGGTTGTGCAGAGTTGCCCGCGAGACGGTGACGCCACCCACGTCGATCGGGTCCAGCTCCGCGACGGGAGTGAGCCGGCCCGTCCGACCCACCTGCACCGTGATCCCCTCGACGATCGTCGTCGCAGTCCGGGGCGGGAACTTGTACGCGAACGCCCAGCGCGGCGCCCGCGCGGTCGCCCCGAGCGCCTCGCGGTTCGCGCGGTCGTCGACGGCGATCACGACCCCGTCGATCGCGAAGTTCAGGTCCTCGCGGTCGGCCATGAGTCGGTCGCGGTAGTCGAGCGCGCCCTCGATGTCGTCGACGCGCTCGACCCGGTTGGCGCGTCGAAGTCCGAACGCGTCGAACGTGTCGAACTCTTCCCAGTGGGTGGCGGGACGGTTGGGGGAGTCTCCCTCTGCGTCGTTTTCCCACCCCAACACGTCGAAGAAGAAGATATCGAGGGGACGCTCTGCGACGACCGACGGGTCGAGTTGGCGGAGGGTGCCGGCGGCGGCGTTGCGTGGGTTCGCGAACGGCTCCTCGCCGCGCTCCATCAACGCCTCGTTGTACGCCTTGAAGGCGTCGCGGGGCATGTAGGCCTCGCCGCGGACCGCGAGCCGGCTCGGTGGGTCACCCCGAAGCTTCCCGGGGACAGATCGGATGGTCCGGACCTGCTCGGTCACGTCGTCGCCTGCGGTCCCGTCGCCACGAGTGGCGGCGCGAACGTATTCGCCGTCCTCGTAAATCACCTCGACGGAGAGGCCGTCGAACTTCGGCTCGCAGACGTACTCGACCGCGTCCGAGTCGAACCCCTCGGCGTCGAGCCCCTTCCGGACGCGCCCGTCGAACTCGCGGACGGCGTCGGCCTCGGTCGCGTTGTCGATGGAGCGCATCGGCGCGACGTGTTCGACAGTCGCCAGTTCGTCGAGCGGCTCGCCGCCGACCCGGCGCGTGGGGGAGTTCTGGGTCGGGAGGTCGAACTCGTTCTCCAGTTCTTGCAACCGCGTGAACAGCCGGTCGTACGTCTCGTCGGGAATCAGGGGGTCGGCCTCCAGGTAGTACCGGTGGTCGTGCTCGCGGATCGCCGCCCGGAGCAGCGACGCCTGCTCTGTGGCTTCGTCTTCGGAGAGCGCTCCGACCGGTTCGAAGTCGGTCGGCGGCGCCTCGACGTAGGGGTTCTCGTCCGGATCCGCGTGCCGGGGCGACGAACTCGTCATCGGCCGACCCTTGCAGCGGCTCGGGTTAAAAACGACCGTTCGGGGTCGTCCGCGCGCAAGCGGTCACAGGCGGCGTGTGCCCCCTTACGCGACCCGCTCGCCGGCGGCGAACACTGCCTCCGGCTCCTGCCACGCCGCCACGTCCTCGGTGGGGTCGGCCTCGAGGACGACGAGGTCGGCGCGGTACCCCTCCCCGATTCGGCCCACGTCGTCGAGCCCGAGCAGATCCGCGGCGTTGACGGTGGCGGCCTCGAGCGCCCGCTCCGGCGAGAGTCCGTGCTCGACCATGTACGCAAGCTCCCGCGGGATGTCCCCGAAGAAGTTGAACGGGGTGCCGGCGTCCGTGCCCATTGCGATCGGCACGTCGGCCTCCAGCGCGTGGCCCCACGCGTCGTCGAAGCGGTCGGCGGCGTCTTCGGCCTTTTCGACGGCGTCCTCCGGGATCCCGGACTCGACGCCGTGATCAACGATTCCGCGGAGCGCACTCGCGGTCGGCACCCAATAGGTCCCTCGATCGGCCATCATCTCGGCGGCCTCGCGGTCCATGAAGGTGCCGTGCTCGATACTCGAAATCCCGGCCTCGACCGCGTTCTTGATCCCTGTCTCGCCGTGGGCGTGAGCCGCGGTAGGAGTGTTCGTCGGAGCGGCGGCATCGGTGAACGCCGCGAGTTCTTCGGGAGTCAGCTCCGGGGCGCCGGTCACCGCGCCCTCGGTAAGGACGCCGCCCGTCGCCATGCACTTGAGCACGTCCGCGCCCGCCTTCAGCTGCTCGCGGGCCGCCTTTCGGACCTCGGCCGGACCGTCGGCCTCGCGGCCGAACCAGTTGCCGTGGCCGCCGGTCATGATCACGTTGCGGCCGCAGGCGAGGACGCGCGGACCGTCGATGTCGCCGGCGGCGACCGCCTCGCCCGCGTCGAGCGCGAGCGTCCCGCGGCCCCCCAGATCGCGGACCGTCGTGACCCCCGCTTCGAGGGCGTCTCGGAGGTTGCCGGCGGTCCGGTAGCTCGCGGTGTAGTCGCTGTCGGAGACCGCGGTGGCGACATCTGGTCGCCCGTCCATCATGACGTGGACGTGCGCGTCGATCAGCCCCGATGCGACCACCGAGCCGCTCGCGTCGGTCTCGGCGTCGACCGCGTCCTCACCGCCGATCTCGTCGACCGCGTCCGGCCCGACCGCGACGATCTCGCCGTCTGCGACCGCGACATCGGCCTCGCGAGTCCCGTCGACGTCAGCCACTTGTCCGCCTCGAATCACGTGCATATCTCCACGAGGGAGCGTTCGACTCGTAAACACTCGGGTCGCGGTAGTCCATTACAACTGCGTTTGTGTCACACACCCATACCTATAACCGGAGGGCCGCCGATTTTCCCGCCATGGCAAACGACAGACAATCAGGCTCTCCCGGCGGGCTGTACGAGCAACGCATCGGGACGCCGACGACAGACGACGAGGTGAACGGGTTCTGGCTGTTCGGGTTCGGTGTGCTGCTCGGACTGGCCGGAGTCCTCCTGTTTTTCCTCACCGAGTCGGCGACGACCGCTCGCGGGATCGCGTACGCGCTCGCGGCGCTGGCTCCGCCGTTCATCATGCTCGGCGCGGTGATCCGCTTCCCGCTGCGGCGGGCGGGAACGTTCATCGGATACCTCGGGACGACGGTCAGCGTCCTCGGCGTCGTTTGGTTCGTGAACATCTTCCCGGACGGCTGGTCTACCGCCTCCGGCGAGCCAGCCGTGATCGCCGTGTACGGAATCGGCCTCACGCTCATCGGGCTCGCGGGGACGATCGTCCCGCTCCTGTCCGACCCGGTCTACGAGGACTACGAGCGGATGCAGGGCGAGGCGGCGGCCGCGACGGCCGAGCGCGACGAGACGAGCGCGGAGTTGGCGTCGACCCGCGAGGAGTTGGATGCGACCGAATCGGAGCTTTCGGCGACGAACGAGGAGCTGTCGGAGACGGAGTCGGCGCTCGAAGCGGCCCGCGCGGAGACGGCGGCGCTGCGGGGGAGCAAGGCGCGGTTCGAGCTGTTCGAGGACGCGGGCGGAAAGCCGCGCTGGCGGCTCCGCCACCGCAACGGCAACGTCATCGCGACCGCCGGGCAGGGGTACAGCAGCCGCGGAAAGGCACAAAAGGGCCTCCACAGTGTCAGGCGGAACGCGCTCGGCGCCGGGATCCTTCGGATCGAGACCCCGGTCGCGGAGGCCGAGGCGATCGCCGTCGACGACGGTCCCGAGCCCGCGGACGCCGCGGACCCGAACGTGGCCGTCCCGAGCGACGACGAGGCGATCGCGAGCAAGGCGACCTTCGAGCTGTTCGAGGACGCGGGCGGGGAATGGCGCTGGCGACTCCGCCACGACAACGGGAACATCATCTCGGACTCCGGCGAGGGGTACGCCTCCAAGTCGAACGCGAAGCGCGCGCTCGGCCGGGTCCGCGAGCACGTCGCCGCCGCGGACTACCTCCGGGTCGACCCGACCGCCTTCGAGGTGTTCCGGAACGCCGGCGGCGAGTGGCGCTGGCGGCTCATCCACGAGAACGGGAACGTGCTCGCCGACTCCGGCGAGGGGTACTCCTCCCGGTCGAAGGCCCGGCAAGGGCTCGACAGCGTGCAGTCGAACGCCGCCGAGGCGGCCCTCGAAGCGGTCGGCGACGACGGCGTGGCCGGTGACGCCGACGGGAACCCGAACGCGACCTTCGAGCTGTACGAGGACGCGGCCGAGGAGTACCGCTGGCGACTCCGCCACCGCAACGGGAACATCATCGCGGACTCCGGCGAGGGGTACGCCTCCGAGTCGAACGCGCGGGACGCGATCGGGCGCGTCCGCGAGTACGCCCCCGACGCCGACGTGTTGGAGGTCGGCAACGCCGCCTTCGAGATCTACGAGGACGCCGCCGACGAGTGGCGCTGGCGGCTCCGCCACCGCAACGGGAACATCATCGCGGACTCCGGCGAAGGGTACGCCTCCCGGTCGAACGCGGTCGAGGGGGTCACGGGCGTGAAGGCGAACGCCCCCGGCGCGGAGGCGGAGACGGTCGAGGCGGAGGAGTAGGTCGGCGCTGACCCGGACGTTTTTCCGGGGTTCTTTTAAATAGTCGATCAGGACGCCGCCAAGAGCTTCAGCCGTAGCTCTCGCTCGTCGATCTCGTACTTGAACGCGGGGTGGCCGTCGACGAGTACGTAGGGGACGCGCTCGCCGTACTCTTCGGCCAGTTCGGGATCCTCGTCGACGTCGACCATGTCGAGGTCGATCGTCACGTCGAGGCCCTCGGCGACCGCCTCGATGGTCTCGCGGGCCGCGACGCACAGCGAGCAGTCCTCGCGGGTGTACACCGTGACGGGGACGGTCTCCGAGGCGTCCGTCTCGCTCATAGGCGGGCGTTCGGTCGGTGGCGCCGAGTCGTTTTCGATCAATCGGGTTCGTGATCGTGGGTGTCAGTACGATCACTCTCGTCGACGCACGACTGCTCGCTTATAAATGGCTGATTGCCGATTGGTGGTGAACACCTCCAAAGCCCCAGCCGCGAGGATTCGCGTGACTCGCTCGTTCGCTTCGCTTACGCGATTTTCTCGTACTGCTCGGAGAGCTTCTCGGCGGCCTCGTCGAGCAGGTCCGACTCGTACTCGTCGAGTTCCCACTCGACCACTTCCTCGACGCCGTTCGAGCCGAGCTTCGCGGGGACGCCGAACGCGGTGTCCTCGTAGCCGAACTCGCCGTCGAGTACGACGGAGCAGGGGAGCACCTCGCCGGTGTCGTTCAGGACCGCCTCGACGGTGTGCGCGACGCCGGTGGCGGGGCCCCACTGCGTGGCGCCCTTGCGACTGATCACGTCCATCGCGGACTCTTGGAGGTCTTCGACGATCTCCTCCTTCTCGTCGGCGTCGAAGCTCGGGTCGCGACCGTCAACGCGCACCTTCGAGAAGACGGGCGCCTGCGCGTCACCGTGCTCGCCGAGAATCGTCGCCTCGACGTTCTTCACGGGCGCGTCGAAGCGCTGGGAGAGGACGTACCGGAAGCGTGCGGAGTCGAGCCGCCCGCCGAACCCGATCACCTGACCGCGGTCGCGGTCGCCCGCCTCGTACAGGTGCCGGTTGAGCAGGTCGACGGGGTTCGACGTGGTGACGGTGACGAAGTCGTCGTTGTGCTCGGCGAGCGACGAGCCGATGTCCTCCATGATCGGCGCGTTGTTGCCCGCCAGATCGATGCGGGTCTGGCCCTCCTTGCGCGGGATGCCGGCCGTGATCACGACCACGTCCGAGCCGGCGGTGTCCTCGTAGTCGCCCTGCCGGACGGCCGTGTTCGAGTCGTAGGCGACGCCGTGGTTCGTGTCGGCCGCCTGCCCGATCGTCGTCTCGCGCTGGTCCGGGATGTCGACGAAGACCAACTCGTCGACCACGTCCCGCAGCGCGAGATTGTACCCGGCCGCGGCCCCGACGGTCCCCGCCGCACCGATGACGCTCACTTTTGTCATACCGTGTGAAGTCGTGTCGGGCGGCGAGTAAACGTTTCGGAGCCTCACGAACGGATACCAAAGTCTCGACGGATCGCGTCGCGAAACCCCTAACTCCGACGGCCGCACACACCCACTCAGTGCCGACGTTCCGCTACCCGTGCCCCGGCTGTCGGACGACCAACAGCCTCCACGACGCCGACTGCGACTTCGAGGGCGTGAGCTGGCCGACCATCGAGAAGGCGTACACGGATCTCCTGACCGTTCTCACCGCCGAGCCGGACGGAATGGCCGAGTCCACGCTCCGCGAGGCGATTCACAGCGAGTGGAGCGGGCTCCACAAGGCCGCGCTCGGCGCCTTGGAACGCGAGCAGCGCGTCGTCGAGGATGGCGACCGGCTCCGGCTGCTCACCGCCGCCGAGTTCAAGGAACTCGTCTCCGAGCCGACCCGGGACCCCATGCGAACCGTCTACGAGTACGGCTCCGTCCCGGGCTGCCACGACAACGCCGTCTTCGCGATGGTCGCGTGGTACGAGATGGTCGGGCTCTCGTGGCCCGAGACCCGCGAGAACGTCGTCGAGTGGCTCCGCGAGTCCGGCGCGTGGGACCGCGGTGGCTTCGAGGAGTCGACGCCCGAGGAGCTCGTCGACGCCAAGCGCCACGTGTACGACGAGGGCTACGGCTGGAAGGAGAAGGGACAGGCCGCGAAGCGCGTGATCGAGCGGCACGTGTAGGCCGCCCGCGAGGCCGCCGGGCGCGTGGCCCGCGTCTGCCCGGCTTTTTAAGTTCGCGCGCGGCGTCTCGCCACCGTGACGCATCCGGAGGCGGGCGCGGCGTCGATCGAGGGCGACGATCCCCCCCGATCCCCGGCCGTCGCCAACCCCCGCCGCGCGCTCGCCGTAGTGATCGGCGTCGTGTTCATCGATCTGGTCGGTTTCGGAATCGTGATCCCGATCCTCCCCTTCTACGTGCGCTCGTTCGGCGTCAGCGACGCCTTCATCGGGTTGCTCGCGGCGTCGTACTCGCTCGCGCAGTTCCTCGCGGCGCCTACGCTCGGCCGACTCTCCGATCGGATCGGGCGCCGACCCGTCCTGCTCGCGTCGCTCGCGACCGCCGGCGTCGCGTGGGTGACGTTCGGCTACGCCGGGGAGTCGGGCGCGCGCTTCGGGACCGCCGCCGCGCTGGCGACGCTGTTCGCCTCCCGGACGCTCGCCGGGGCAATGGGCGGCAACATCGCCGCCGCGCAGGCGTACGTCGCCGACATCACGCCGAGAGATCGGCGAGCGGGCGCGCTGGGGCTCGTCGGTGCATCGTTCGCGCTCGGCTTCGTCTTCGGTCCGGCGATCGGCGGCCTGCTCGCCGCCGACGCCGTGGTCGCCCGCGCCGACGCCCTCCTCCCGGCGTTCGTCCCGGCGACGGCGTACTCGCTCCCCAGCTTCGCGGCGGCGGGAATGAGCTTCCTCGCGGTCGGCGTCGGGTTCGTGTTCTTAGAGGAGCCGAAGCGGACGCGCCCGACGGAGGAGGTCGAGGGGCGACACACGACCGCGATCGGTCAGTTCCGCAATGCGCTCTCCTCGGTGACGCTCCGGCCGCTGACGGTCGCGTACTTCGTCGTCGCCGTCGCGTTCGCGGGCGTACAGGTCATGTTCATCCCGTACGTCGCCGACGCCTTCGGCTACGACGCGACCGCCGCGGCGTTCCTGCTCACCTACGTCGGCGTCCTCGGCGCGGTGAATCAGGGCGTTCTCGTCGGGCGGCTCTCGCGGGTCGTCCCCTCGCGAACGCTCGTCGCGGCCGGTTCCGTGATCCTCGCCGGCGCGCTCGTCGCGATCCCCGCGACCGGACTCGTCGACCGGGCGGCCGGCGACGTCGCTCTCGGCGGCCCAGCGTGGCTCACACTCCCGCTTGTCGCGCTCCTCATCGCGCTCGCGGCGCTTTCGCTCGGGAACGCCCTCGTGAACGTCTCGCTTGCGACACTCGTCTCCGCGTCGGCCGGCGACGCCGAGCAGGGTGCCGCCTTCGGCGTCACGCAGGGCGCGTCGAGCCTCGGCCGGACCGTCGGCCCGCCCCTAATGGCCGTCCTCTACACCGTCGCCGTCGCGTCGCCGTTCCTCGTCGGCGCGCTCCTTCTCGTTCCTGTGGCCGCGGCGTTCGGACGCCGAACCGGGTGACCGCCGGGCGAATCGCCGCCGCACGATAGCTTTACGCCGCGCGTGTCCTTCGTGACCGACACATGCTCTCCGATCTCGTCCCGGCGTGGCCCGTCATCGGCTCGCTCGCCGGCGGGGCGGGGGCAGTCGGGCTCGCATGGGCGATCCGCGAACACCGGGGCCGCCCTGGCGTTGACTGGTTCCTCGGTGTGTTCGCTGCGCAGGCGACGTGGTGCTTCTCCTACGGGATCGGCTTGCTCGTCACGGACCCGACGCTTCGGGCGGTGCTGGAGGCGATGACGTGGCTCGGGATCGTCTGGGCCGGCATCACCTTCCTCGGATTCGCGCTGGAGTACACCGGCCGGAGCGACGTGGTCCGCGGCCGGCTGTTCGGCTCCGTGGTCGGCTTCGGACTCCTCTCGACGGTCCTTCTCGTCACGAACTCGCTCCACGGGGCGTTCTGGACCGGGTTCGAGTTCGAGCCCGCATTCGGCGTCGCGACGGTCTCGTACGCGTTCGGCCCCTGGGCGTACCTCGTCGTCGCCGTCGAGACCGTGCTCGTCGCGAGCGCCGTCTTCCTCCTCGTCGACACCCTGCTCAGCTACGGTCCACTGTACCGCCGAGAGAGCGCCGCGGTCGCGCTGAGCTCGCTACCACCGGGGTTCGCACTCGTTGCGTGGGCGCTGGAGATCGGACCGGTCCCCCAGCTCCAGCTCGCGGCCATGATGTTCGTTCCGCACATGCTGCTGGACGCGTACGCGTTCAACCGCGCGGAGATGTTTGACCGAAATCCGACGACCAGCCGCGCCGCCGAGCGCACCGCGATCGACGACCTCGCCGACCCCATCGTCGCGCTCGCACCCGACCGTCACGTCGTCCGGCTCAACCCCGCCGCCGAGTCGCTACTCGGTGTCGACGCCGAGACCGCTCGCGACCGCCCGCTCGACGAGTTCATGGCAGTTCCCGGCCTCGACGACGACCGCGCCGCCGCCGAGCCGGACGGGGGCGACAGCCACGACGACGGCACCCGCGAGACGATCGCGGTCGACGACGGCGCCGCCCGCCGCACCTACGCGGTGTCGACATCGCCGCTGACGGACCCCAACGGGACCCACGTCGGGTATACGATCGTCTTTTCGGACGTGACCGAGCGCGAGCGGCGCCGCCAGCAGCTTGAGGTGCTCAACCGGATCTTACGCCACAACCTCCGCAACGATGCCGGAGTCGTCCACGGCTACGGCGAGATCCTCCGCAACCGCCTCGAGGATCCCGAGCTGGTCCGGATGGCCGACGCGATCGAGCGCCGCGCGGGGGCGCTGGCCGCGCTCGGCGAGAAGGCCGGCACCGTCGAGCGCCTCGTCGGCGACAGCGACGCGAGCGCCGTCGCGGTCGACGAGATCGTCGCGTCTGCCATCGCTGACGCACACGAGCGCGATCCCGACGCGAGCGTCGAGTCGAACCCCGTCGACGGCGACTGGACCACGCGCGTCAGGGTCGACGCGCTTCGGGCGATCGTCGAGAACACCGTGGAGAACGCGCTCGACCACCACGACGGCGAGGGGTCCGAGCGCGACGACGGCGGACCGTGGGTTCGGGTGTCGCTTCGTCGGGAGGGGAAGGAGAGGGGAGAAGGGGAAGGCGACGCGATCGACAACTCCCGGTTCGTCCTCACCGTCGAGGACGACGGCCCCGGCATCCCCGATCACGAGATTGAGGCGGTCGAGTCCGGCCGTGAGACCGCGCTCGAACACGGGTCGGGGCTTGGGCTGTGGGTCGTCGAGTGGGGCGCCGCGGCGATCGGCGCCGACGTCGACTACGCCGACCGCGAGCCGCGAGGGACGCGCGTGACGGTGTCGATCCCGATCGTCGGAGAGACGTGAGTCAGAGAGAAGAGTCGGTCGTCGACAGATCCAAAAACGTCGTTTTCGGCTGTTTCAGTCGCTCTGGATGCGAGGGGCTAGCATGAACGTAACGTGCCCGAGCCCCTCAGCGAACCCGTAGTGGAGCTTGACGGGGAACTCCTCGCCGAGCTCGATGGTGACCTCGGCGTCGGAGGGAATCGCCTTGTTCATGTCCTTGAGATAGTCGAGGCTGAACAGTGAATCGGCGGGACCGGCGGTGAGCGCGATGAGGTCCTCGCGTGCGAGCCGCAGGTCGACGTCGTCGGTGTCGCCCTCGGCTTCGATGAAGAATGCCTCGTCGGTCTCGTCGACGCGCAGGCGGATGTGGTCCGAGACCATGTCGGCGGCGGTGATCCCGCGGTTAATCTGGGCGCCCTCGACGACGATCTCGGAGGCGAGATCGAGGTCGGGGATATCCGGCTCCTGTCGGATGGAGTCGGGGTCGATGAGCGCGAGGGTGTAGGAGAGCCCGTCGATCTCGATGTGGAGCTTGCGGGTCTCCTCGTTGAGTTCGAGGTGGATCAGGTCGCCGGAGTTGGCCATGCCGGCGATGTCCTCTAAGCGGGCGAGATTGACGCCGATGACGCCGCCGTCGGCCTCGTAGGACTCGAACGCGGCAGCTTCGAGAGTGAGATCGACCATGCCGACGTTAGCGGGGTCGACAGCCCGAATGGAGAGCTCCTCGTCGTTTAGGCGGATCTTACACTCGTCGACCAACACGCTCACCGAATCGAGCGCGTCCTGTAGCGTCGACGCGCCTACAATGGCCTTGAACATATACGTTCGGCTAGGGCGGTATCACCTAAAAAGGCACCCGATCGGACCGGCACGGAAACGCTCAAAGCGACCGGATCAGCCGGGCGATGACGACCGCCAGCGTGACCACGATTCGCAACAGTCGGAGGCGTTCGAGCCGGTATTCGACCGGGTCGGAGTTGCAGTTCTCGTCGGTCTCTTCGTCGCTCTCCGGCCGATCGCTCTCCGGCCGATCGCTTTCCGGCCGATCGCTTTCCGGCCGATCGCTCTCCGGCCGATCGCTCTCCGTCTCCTCGGGAGGGCCGACGCCGTCGCCGGGGCAGTTGCTGTCGCCGGGACGATCGTTTTCGTCTCGGTCGTTCCGGGACGATGCCGGTCCGCCGTTTTCTTCCAGTTCGTCGGTCGCGCTCGATCCGTCGGTCGCGCTCGATTCGTCGTTTGGGCTCGATTCGTCGTTTGCGCTCGATTCGTCGTTTGCGCTCGATCCGTTGATCGAGTCGTTCGGCGTCGAGAGTGTGGATATCTCGTCGTACATGGAACCAACTACGGCCGAATCGACGACCGCACACGACAGTACGACGTTAATTCATATGTATTCGAGCCGAACGCAAGGCGGAACTGAAAGTTGTCGAACGTCGGCACCGATCGAGGGCGCGACTGGTGGTATCGCTCGGGCGCTCAGATCAGCGGCTCGACGATCTCTCGGCCCTCGGCGAGCAGGTTGTCGACCGCTGCGTCGGAGTCGGCCTCGGCGTACACCCGTAGTTTCGGCTCCGTGCCCGAAGGGCGGACGAGCAGCCACGAGCCGTTCTCCAAGAGGAGCTTAAAGCCGTCGAGGGTGACCACTTTCGCGACCCCATGGCCGGCCACTGATTCGGGGATGTGGTCCTCAAGGTCGGCGAGGACGCCCACCTTGCGGTCGTCGGGGCAGTCGAGCGACACCTTCCCGGACGCGATCGCCCCGTGCTCGTCGAGCAGGCGATCGACCCGGTTGTCGAACGGCTCCGCGGCGTGGGTGCCCGCGGCGAGCAGCGCCATCAACACGCCGTCCTTCTCGCGGACGTGGCCGCGGAGGGTGAATCCGCCCGACTCCTCGCCGCCGAACAGCGCGTCGTGCTCGCCCATCGCCTCGGCGACCCACTTGAAGCCGACCGGGGTCTCGTACACTTCCTCACCGTGCGCCTCCGCGATGCGGTCGACGAGGAACGTCGTCGAGACCGTGCGGACCGCCGGCCCGGAGTCGTTCTCTAAGAGCCGGTCGTAGCAGGCGGCGTAGAAGAGGTTGGCGTCGAGCACGCCGCGCTCGGGCGTGACGACCGCGATCCGGTCGGCGTCGCCGTCGTTGGCGATTCCCATGTCGACATCGCTGTCCGGGTCCGTCACGCGGTCGGCCAGCTCTTGGAGGTGCGCGGCCGAGGGCTCCGGCGAGTCGCCGCCGAAGGTCACGTCGCGGTCGCAGCGCAGCCGGACGACCTCCGCGCCGGCCGATTCGAGGAGCGCGTCGGTGACGCCGCGCCCGCTCCCGTGCATCGCGTCGTACGCGACGGTGAGCCCGTCGAGATCGACGCCGTTGCCTCCGGTTGCAGCGCCGACGACCTCGCGGGCCGCGTCGGCGTGGTCGCTCACGAGGTCGACGCGGGAAACCTCGCCGTGCTCGGCCTCAGGGAGGAGGTCGGGCTCTGCGAGGCGGGCGACGACGTCTTCAGTGACCGCGGGGAGCGCGGGCGCGCCGTCGTGCGGGATGAACTTCACGCCGTTGTACTCGGGCGGGTTGTGGGAGGCGGTGACCATGCAGGCACCAGCGAGCCCGCGGTCGACGATGGCGTAGGCGATCACGGGCGTCGGGGTGTCACGCTCGGGGAGGAGTACGTCGAAGCCGTTGCCGGCGAGCACCTCGGCGAGGCTCTCGGCGAACCCCTCCGAGGTCTCGCGGGCGTCGTAGCCGACCGCGACTGGCTCGTCGTGGCCCGCCGCCGCGAGGTGGTCGGCGACCGCCTGTCCCACGATCCGCACGCGGTCGTCGGTGAAGGTGTCGAGCGTCGCCCGCCAGCCGTCCGTACCGAAGGCAATCTGGTCCATATCGACCACGTCAGCGGCGGGGACAATAATGCCCGGTGTCCCCTTCCCGGTCACGGACGTTGCCGGAACGAGCTGCCGGTGGAGGTTTATAAATAACCGGTGAGAGCGAGAGATCCGTCTCTCGTAGACCGCCCGCGTTTTTGGTCTCTCACCCCGAACCCGACGTATGACCCGAATCGTCGCCGTCTCCGGCAGTCGGAGCGCGGACAGCACCACACGGGCCGCGCTGTCGGTCGCGCTCGACGCCGCGGCCGACGCCGGCGCCGAGACCGGGATGATCGATCTGGGCACGGTCGATCTCCCGCTGTATCACCCGGCCGAGGACGTACAGGGCGACAGCGAGCGGCTGACGCGGCTCGTCCGGGAGGCCGACGGCGTCCTCGCGGGCACGCCCGTCTACCACGGTTCCTACTCGTCGACGTTCAAGAACTTCCACGACTTCTGCGGCTCCGACGAGTACGAGAACACCGCGGTCGGGCTCCTCGCGACCGCCGGCGGCGGGTCGTACGGCGGGACGCTCGAACACCTCCGGTCGACGTTCCGGAACGTCCACGCGTGGACGGTCCCCCACGAGGTCGGGATCCAGGGAGCGTCGAGATACGTCGAGACCGGCGAGGAACCGCGGATCACCGACGACGACCTCCGGCGACGCACGGAGACGCTGGGCCGGGTCGTCACGGAGCACGCGGAGCGGCTGCGGGGGTGAGCACAGCGGCGGGGAGGGCGCGTGACCACGGCGGCACCCACGAACGGTAGGGATTTGTGCGGTGAGACGAACCCTCCGTCGATGGGTCGTATTCTCCCCGACGAGTTGGCCGAGCGCCTCGGAACAGACGACGAGCCGTTCCTGTTGGACATCCGACCCGAGTCGGACCACGAGCGGGACGCGATCGACGCGAGTCGGAACGTGCCCGTATACGACGACCTCCGGGCCGGCGACGAGTCGGCGCTCCGGCGCCGGCTCGACGAGATTCCCGACGACCGGGAGATCGTCACCGTCTGCAAGATGGGAGTCGTCGCCAAGCGAGCGACGCGGGTGCTCGACGAGGCGGGCTACGACGCGTCGACGCTGGCGGGTGGCATGAGCGGGTGGAACGGGTACGAGCGGGGCTCGCTGGGGTATCGGATCCGGTCGCTGTGGTGGCGGCTACGGGGATGATGCGGGACAAAGTGGCTTCGGGGATGATGAGACCGCCGACCCGCTGGGCTTTTGACCGGCTCGCGTCTACGACGCACATGACCGAATCGGGGGACGACGACCGTGTCCGCTAACCGAAAGGGCGACCGCCGCGAGCGCGAACTGGTGAACGCCCTCGACGGCGCGGGATTCGCCGTGATGCGCGCCCCGGCCAGCGGCGCGGCCACGGAGCGGGAACTCCCGGACGTGCTCGCCGGCGACGGCGAGACGTTCTACGCGATCGAGGCAAAGTCGAGCGCGGGCGACCCGATCTACCTCACCGGCGAGGAGGTGGAGGCGCTGCTCTTCTTCGCGCGAAACTTCGGCGCGAAGGCGCGGATCGCGGTCCGATTCGACCGCGAGGACTGGTACTTCTTCCACCCGGGCGACCTGTACACCACCGACGCGGGGTCGTACCGGGTCAAAAAGGAGAAAGCGCTGGGCGACGGTACCGACTTCCCCGAGTTCGTTGGCGATACCGAGAAGGTGACGCTCGACGAGGTGGGCACCGGTGGCACCGCCACCGAGGACGGGCCCGATCCCGAAACGGAGGAGCGCCGGGGAATTCTGGAGGCGGTTCGAGACGGGCACATGCCGGTCGAGGACGCGCTCGACGTGCTGTGACCCTCTCGCAGGTGGGTACGCCGCGGCTCCGGACCCACTCGCTTATCCCTCGCGGCGTCGAATGTCGAGGTGAATGAGCGAGGAGTTCGTCCTGCTTGAACCCGAGGACCAGCCCGGCGACGAGTGGGAGAAACTGGACGTCTCCGACACGGAGGCCGACCGGATCGCCCGCCGGCAGGACCGAGAGTTCGACGAGTTCCGCAAGCGGATCAAGGACACCGAGCAGTTCAAACTGCAGGAGTCGGTGTTCGACGACGCGACGCTAGCGGCCATCTACAAGCTCGTACAGGACGGCTACGTCGACGCCTTCGGCGGGCCTGTGTCGACCGGGAAAGAGGCGAGCGTCTTCGAGGCGCTCGGCGGACAAGCGGGCGAGCGGCCGGAGCCGGGCTCGGCCGCGGCGGGAGGCGGTCCAGAGGGCGTCCATCCGGAGCGCGAGGTCGCCGTGAAGGTGTACCGGATCAACTCCTCGAACTTTCGGCAGATGCGCGACTACCTGGAGGGCGACCCGCGATTCGAGGGGATCGCGAGCGACAAGAAGGCGGTCGTACTGGCGTGGACCCGCAAGGAGTTCGCGAATCTCGAACGCGCACGCAAGGCCGGCGTTCGGGTGCCCGAACCGATCGCGGTCCAGCGGAACGTCCTCGTGATGGAACTCGTGGGGCACGCCGAGGACCGCGCCCGCCGGCTCTCGGAGGTCGACGTCGAGAACCCGGAGACCGCCTACGAGGTCGTCCGCGAGTACATGCGCCGGCTCTTCCGCGCCGGGCTGATCCACGGCGACCTCTCGGAGTACAACATGATCATCCACGAGGGCGAACTGGTGATCATCGACATGGGACAGGCCGTGACGGTCCACCACCCGAACGCCGGGGAGTTCCTCGACCGCGACTGCGAGAACGTGGCGACCTTCTTCACTCGGCAGGGGATCGACGTCGACCCCGACGACCTCTACGAGTACGTGACGGAACCGGAGCCGGACCCGAGCGGGGAGCCGGAGTCGGGCGGAGAGTCGAAGTCGGGCGGAGAGTCGAAGTCGGGCGGGGAGTCGAAGTCGGGCGGAGAGTCCGACAAGTAGATCGCGGTGAACTCGTCCTCAAGCGGCCGAAGACCACCGTCACACGGCCACACACCGCTCACGGCGGAACACGTTTAAAAGGCTTCGCCGGGTATTCACCCATATGCAACACGTGACGGTTCCGCAGGACCGTATCGGCGTCGTCATCGGCGCCGGCGGCGAGACGATGCGAGAGATCGAAGAGCGGGCGAACGTGCGGCTCGACATCGACTCGGAGTCGGGTAGCGTCGCCATCGAGGAGCTTGACGACCCGGTCGCCGCGTTGGTGGCACCGGACATTATCAAGGCGATCGGGCGGGGGTTCAAACCGGAGACGGCGCTGTCGATCCTCGATCACGACCTCCGGACGCTCGATCTGATCGACCTGTCGGAGCACACCCGCAACGACAACGACCTCCAGCGCAAGAAGGGCCGGATCATCGGCGAGAACGGTCGGACGCGCGAACTCATTGAGGAGCTGTCGGGCGCGAACGTCGTCGTCTACGGGTCGACCGTGGGCGCCGTTGGCCAGCCCGAGGAGCTAGAGGTCGTCCGCCGGGCGGTCGGGATGCTGCTGGACGGCGCCCCGCACGGCGCGGTGTACTCGTACTTAGAGCGGATGTCGAACGAACTCGACGACGACGTGAGCTTCAACGCGCCGCAATAATTGGTACTCGACGTCGACGTTGACGACGCCGTCATCGTTCATTTATAAACGACTGCGACTGGCAGTGCGGTGAACACTGCCAAAGCCCCAGTCGCTCGGCAGTACGCGATCGATGACTCCGCAGTGAATACCTTCAAAGCCCCAGTCGCGACGACTCGCGGCCTGTCGGCCGCTCGCAGGCGCACGCCACCGCGGTTAGTTTATAAGCGATCCACGTCCCAGCGCTCGATTCGGATATCTATATAAAGGGTCGTGTGAACGTGCCCCATACCTAACGATACTCCCCCACCGTGTTGCGTTTTCCCACGGAGTGAGCAAAGGGTTTATATAGAATCACAAACAATCAATGGTTGTAATGTCACAGCGCCAGCGGATGGGCAATCAGCCCATGATCGTACTTTCCGAGGAGTCACAGCGTACCTCCGGAAAGGACGCTCAGAACATGAATATCACGGCCGGCAAGGCGGTCGCGGAGTCCGTCCGCACCACGCTCGGCCCGAAAGGGATGGACAAGATGCTCGTCGACTCCGGCGGGTCCGTCGTCGTCACGAACGACGGCGTCACCATCCTGAAGGAGATGGACATCGACCACCCGGCGGCCAACATGATCGTCGAGGTCAGCGAGACGCAGGAGGAGGAAGTCGGTGACGGCACCACCTCCGCTGTCGTCGTCGCCGGTGAGCTCCTCGATCAGGCCGAGGAGCTCCTCGATCAGGATATCCACGCGACCACGCTCGCGCAGGGATACCGTCAGGCCGCCGAGAAGGCCAAGGATATCCTCGAAGAGGAGGCCATCGAGGTCTCCGAGGACGACCGCGACACCCTCGTCCAGATCGCCGAGACGGCGATGACGGGCAAGGGCGCCGAGAACTCCAAGGACCTCCTCGCCGAACTCGTCGTCGACTCCGTCCTCGCGGTTCAGGACGACGACAGCATCGACACGGACAACGTCTCCGTCGAGAAGGTCGTCGGCAGCTCCATCGACAAGTCCGAGCTCGTCGAGGGCGTCATCGTCGACAAAGAGCGCGTCGACGAGAACATGCCCTTCGCGGTCGAGGACGCCGACGTGGCGCTGTTCGACGGCGCCATCGAAGTGAAGGAGACGGAGATCGACGCCGAAGTCAACGTCACGGACCCCGACCAGCTCCAGCAGTTCCTCGACCAGGAAGAGGAGCAGCTCCGCGAGATGGTCGACCACCTCGTCGACATCGGTGCCGACGTCGTCTTCGTCGGTGACGGCATCGACGACATGGCACAGCACTACCTCGCGCAGGAGGGCATCCTCGCCGTCCGCCGCGCGAAGTCCGACGACCTCAAGCGCCTCGCCCGCGCGACCGGCGGCCGCGTCGTCTCCAACCTCGACGACATCGAGACGGACGACCTCGGCTTCGCCGGCTCCGTCGCACAGAAGGACATCGGCGGCGACGAGCGCATCTTCGTCGAGGACGTCGAAGAGGCCAAGTCCGTCACGCTCATCCTCCGCGGCGGCACCGAACACGTCGTTGACGAGGTCGAGCGCGCCATCGAGGACTCGCTCGGCGTCGTCCGCACGACGCTGCTCGACGGGAAGGTGCTGCCCGGCGGCGGCGCCCCCGAGGCCGAGCTCGCGCTGCAGCTCCGCGACTTCGCCGACTCCGTCGGCGGCCGCGAGCAGCTCGCCGTCGAGGCGTTCGCCGACGCGCTGGAAGTCATCCCGCGCACCCTCGCCGAGAACGCGGGTCTCGATCCCATCGACTCGCTGGTCGACCTCCGCTCCCGGCACGACGCCGGCGAGTTCGGCGCCGGTCTCGACGCCTACACGGGCGACGTGATCGACATGGAGGCCGAGGGCGTCGTGGAGCCGCTCCGCGTCAAGACCCAGGCCATCGAGTCCGCCACCGAGGCGGCAGTCATGATCCTCCGCATCGACGACGTCATCGCGGCCGGCGACCTCAAGGGCGGCGGCTCCGACGACGGCGGCGACGAGGGCGGCCCCGGCGGCGCGCCCGGCGGCATGGGCGGCATGGGCGGCATGGGCGGCATGGGCGGTGCGATGTAAACGTCCGATAGGACAACACCACTCCCACACCGACCGCAATCGCTTCGCTAGACCGACCCGACGACCGACCGTCGCGCGCCCCTTCGGGCCTCGACGACACGCAATTTTTATCGAGCCGACTGATCGCGGAGCCCTCGGCTCACGTCTCGACCGACGTAGCAGTTGCTCTGCCAACACGACGATAACACCGGTGTAACCACCCGACACGGGTGTTCGCGAGTCGTTAAGTGTCGTCCGCGCCTCCGATCGATCCACGAGACGGGTTCGCCGCGAGCGCATGTGAGGCGGCGCGATCCGTTCGATTTGATACATAATGTCACAGCAGAAAGCTGACTACGCAGACGACACCGAGATCGACGAGACGCTGGACGAGACAGCTGACGACGCGACCGTCGAGGAGACGGTCGCGAACCTCGAAGAACGCGGCTTCGATGTCATCGTTGTCGATGACACCGACGAGGCGCTCGACGCGGTACAGTCGCAGATCCCCGCGGGCGCGTCCGTCATGAACGGTCACTCGACGACCCTCGAAGAGATCGGGTTCGACAACCTCCTCGGCGAGGGCGACCACGAGTGGGAGAGCCTTCCCGACCAGATCTGGAGCATCGACGACGACGCCGAGCGACAGACCGCGCGTCGAGAGTCGCAGACAGCCGACTACTTCCTCGGCGGTATCAACGCGATCGCGCGGACGGGCGAACTCGTCGCCGCCGACCTCTCCGGCAGCCGGATCGGGGCGTACCCGTTCGCCGCCGGTAACGTGGTCATCGTCACGGGCACGAACAAGGTCGTCCCGACGCTTTCGGACGCGCTCGACCGGCTGGAGTCGGTCGCGTACCCGCTGGAGAACGAGCGCGCACAGGAGGCGTACGGCGTCGAGTCGTCGATCGCAAAGCAGCTCATCTACCGCCGCGAGACCGAGGAAGGCCGGACGACGATCGTCCTCGTGCGCGAACGGCTCGGGTACTGAACCCGGAACACGCTCCGCCGTTTCGGCGGCGACGCGTCGCGCGTTCTCTCCCCCGGTTTTTACCGCAGGAGACGAGCCGGAAGGATCCACGCAAGCAGAGCGAAATGATCAATCGCATCCACCGGATGTGACAGGACTCGAACCACGCCCAGACGTGCTCGTTCGCTCCGTTCACTGCGCGCGACTGGTCTCGTTCGAATCCCTCCCGATCGGTTCCCTCACCGCCTCGCTGTCGCTCGGCGGTTCAGTGCACGGGCCGGGAGGGATTCGAACCCCCGACCGTCCGGTTAAAAGCCGGACGCTCTCCCTAACTGAGCTACCGGCCCAGACACGAATCCGTAGGATGAGACCACGGATAAACGTTTAGAAACCGCGTGCGGCGAGGGGGGTCGCCCGTCGACCCGAAACGGTTTCCCGGGGCGCACCCTCGCCGACCGCATGAACTTCGACATGCGCGCGTTCGCCGCCGACCTCTGCCGGTTCGCCTCGACGGCCGGCGAGGAGGCGGCCGCCGCCGATTTCGTCGAGGGCGAACTCGACGCGCTGGGGTTCGAGACGTACGCGTGGGACGCCGACCCGGAACTCCTCGCCGATCACCCCTCCTTCCCGGACGACATCGACGAGTCGGACGTGGCGGGCCGACGAAGCGTCGCGGGCGTGCTCGCGCTCGGCGGGAGCAACAACGGCAACCCGAGAGACGACGCCCCCACGATCGTTGTAAACGGCCACATCGACGTGGTGCCGGCCGAGCCCGCCGAGTGGTCGAGTGACCCGTTCGAGCCGGTGTGGGGGGAGAGCGGGAACAAGAGGGAGGGCAACGACACCGTCGAGACCCTCACCGCCCGCGGCGCCGCAGACATGAAGTCGGGGGGCGCGGCGTGCATCGGCGCGGCGCTCGACGTTCGAGAGGCGGTCGCCGCCGGTGCCGTTGATCTCCCGGACGCGGGGCTCCGGATCGTCGTCGAGGCGGTCGCCGGCGAGGAGGACGGCGGGTACGGAGCCGCGACCGCGGCGCTCGCGAATCCCTATCCCTTCGATCGCGACGCCGCGATCGTCGCAGAGCCGACGGAGCTTCGTCCCGTGGTCGCCTGCGAGGGGTCGCTGATGGCGCGGCTGGAACTGGTCGGGCGGAGCGCCCACGCCGCCACGCGCTGGCGGGGCGAGGACGTGCTCCCGCGGTTCGAAGCGATCCGCGAGGCGTTCGCCGAGCTGGAAACGGAGCGCGGCGAGACGGTCGATCATCCCCTGTACCGCGAGTTCCCGGTACCGTGGCCCGTCGTCTGCGGGACGGTGGAGGCCGGCTCGTGGGCGTCGACGGTGCCGGCGACGCTGACCGCGGAGTTCCGGATCGGCGTCGCTCCGGGCGAAACGGTCGACGAGGTGGAAGAGACGTTCCGCGCGCGGTTGGACGACGTGGTCGCGGACGACCCGTGGCTCCGCGAACACCCGCCGACGTTCGAGCGGTTCTCGGTGCAGTTCGAGCCCGCCGAAATCGCCGTCGACGAGCCAATTGTCGAGGCGGCTCGGGCGGGAATTGTCGAAGCGGGGCTTCCGGACGCGGAGCCGACGGGCGCGACATACGGCGCAGACTCCCGGCACTACATCGCGGCGGGGATCCCGACGGTCCTGCTCGGGCCCGGAAGCATCACGGAGGCGCACTATCCGGACGAGACGATCGCGTGGGACGAGGTCGAGCGCGGGCGAGAAGCGATCGCGGCTGCGGTCGGCCGGTTCGCGGCGGGCTACGCCGCGTCAGACTCGAAGTAGTCGGCGAGCGCCTCGGCGACGAGGTCGCCGGGGTCGACGTTCCGGTTCGAGGCGCGGCGTCTGAGCTCCACGTAGGCGTCGAGCGGGAGCCGGATCCCGACGTGGCCGAGCTCGACGCCGGCCTCGCGGACCGCGGTCTCGATGTCGCTCCCGTCGTTGACGGCGGAGGCGATGGAGCGCACCTCACGAACCGTGAGGTCGCCGTCGATGGTCGCCCACGCCAGCAGGTAGCGGTCGGTGCCGCCGAGGCGCGCGACGTGTTTCGCCGCGCTCGGCGCGATCTGTCCGCTCGCGACCTGTCTGCGGATCGCCTGCGGGAGGTCGTGGACGCGTGCCCATTTGCGGATGAACGCCACCGAGACGCCGTCACCGGCACGTTCGGCGGCTGCTTTGTACGAGCCGACGCCGCGGACGAGCGCGGCGCAGGCGGCCGCCCCCCGAAGCATCAGCACGTGGTCGTCGTCGCCGACATCGCCGGCCGCAAAGCGGGCGACCGTCTCGGCCGCCTCGGCGACGCTGTCAGGATCGTCGGGGTCGAACCCCACCGCCTCGGCGGCGCGCTCGCCCGTCACCGCCGGGTCCGACCGGACGACGGGCTCGCCGACGGGAGAGCGTCTGTCCGCGGGTGACTCCTCGTTCATACCCTACCTCTTCGGGTGCGCGCACATAAGCGGCCGGCACCGGGGCAGGTTTCGCTGACGACGACGACGGCCGGGACGGCGTCTCGCCGCGCCGTCACTCCGGTGTCTCGGCGCGTGCGCCCCGACGAGGAGGCCTTTTACCCGCCGACCGAGACCCCTCGACATGGACGAACGCGTACACGAGCACGCCGAAGTGCTCGTCGATTGGAGCGCACGCATTGAGGCCGGCGACGACGTTGTCGTGAGCGTCGCCGAGGATGCCCACGACCTCGGCGTCGCAGTCGTCGAGGCGCTCGGCGAGCGGGGCGCGAACGCCACGACACTGTACGGGTCGGCGGAGATCTCGCGGGCGTATTTAAAAGGGAGTGAGCAGGGCAGTCACGGCTTCGACGACGATCCGGCCGTCGAGCGCGCGCTGTTCGAGGCCGCGGACGCCTACCTCCGGATCGGCGGCGGCCGCAACACCACCGCGACCGCAGACGTGTCGAGCGAGACGCGGCAGGCGTACGCGAAGGCGCGGAAGGACGTGCGCGAGGCGCGGATGGACACCGACTGGGTGTCGACGGTCCACCCCACGCGCTCGCTCGCCCAGCAGGCCGGTATGGCCTACGAGGAGTATCAAGAGTTCGTCTACGACGCCGTCCTCCGCGACTGGGAGGCACTTGCCGACGAGATGGCGGCGATGAAGGAGGCCCTCGACGCGGGTGAGGAGGTCCGGATCGTCACCGATCGCGACGACGCCCCCGACACCGATATTTCGATGTCGATCGCGGGCCGGACCGCGGTCAACTCTGCCGCGTCGGTCGCGTACGACTCACACAATCTCCCCTCCGGTGAGGTGTTCACCGCCCCCTACGACACCGAGGGCGAGGCGTTCTTCGACGTGCCGATGACGATCGACGCGACCCGCGTTCGGGACGTGCACCTCGTCTTCGAGGACGGCGAGGTCGTCGACTTCTCGGCGGGCGCCGGCGAGGACGCCCTCGCAAGCGTGCTCGACACCGACCCCGGAGCCCGGCGACTCGGTGAACTCGGTATCGGGATGAACCGCGGCATCGATCGGTTCACCGACTCGATCCTCTTCGACGAGAAGATGGGCGACACGATCCACCTCGCGGTGGGACGCGCCTACGACGCCTGCCTGCCGGAGGGCGAATCGGGCAACGACAGCGCGGTCCACGTCGACATGATCAGCGACGTGAGCGAGAATTCTCGAATGGAGATCGACGGCGAGGTCGTTCAGCGCAACGGTACGTTCCGGTGGGAAGACGGGTTCGACGGCTGATCGAGCAGCTACTGCCCGTCGAGCAGCCGCACCGGGTGTGCGGGCCGACGCGAGAGCAGCGCGTCGAGCTGTTCGAGACACGACGTACCGCTGGCGACGACAGTCCGATCTGCGGTCTCCTCCGTCGTGAACTGGTCGACGAGCGACTCGCCGACGTCGACGCTCAGCTCGTAGTACTCGGACTTGTAGCCGAAGCTCCCGGCCATCCCGCAACACTCCACGTCCGAGGTCGTTACGTCGAACCCGGCGTCTTCGAGGACCGCCACCGTGTGCGGTTCCAGACCGAGCGTGCGCTGCTGACAGTGGCTATGGTAGGCAATCTGCTCGCCGTCGCCTTCCGGGAGCGCGTCGATGTCCGCGCCGTTCTCCAACAGCCCGTAGACGTACTCCATGACCTCGTAGCTGTGCCCGTCCAGCGCCTCGTAGTCGTCCTCGGGGAGGAGCCGCTCGTACTCCCGGTGGAACATTGCGAGGTCCGACGGCTCGATGACGACGACATCGTGGCCCGCCGCGACGGCGGGGGCGAGCGCGTCGTAGACGGCTTCGGCGTTCGACTGCGCGGTCGCCACCATCCCCTGCGAGAGCGGCGCACGTCCGCTCTCGCCGGCGGCCGGGACCTCGACGTGGACGTCGAGCGCCTCGAGGACGCGGACGGCGGCCTTCCCGCGCTCGGTGCGCACGTAGTTCGTGTACGCGTCGGGGTAGAGCGCGACCTGCCGGCGGGCCTCGTCGGGACCCACGCGCGGCCCGCGATCATCGAACCACTCGACGAGGGACTCGCGCTCGAACGCGGGGAGCTCGCGGCGGCTGTCGACGCCGAGAGTCCGCTCCATCAGCGAGCGAGCGGGGCCGGCCTGTGCGACCCAGTTCGAGAGGGGCGCGAACGTCGACCCGAGCTTCGCGAGCGTGTCGAAGTTCCCGAACAGGCGTTTCTGCAGGTCGACGCCGCCGGGCTCTTCGTCCGGAGTGAGCCCCTCCACGAGGAAGTCGAGGTCGCCGTCCTTCCCGCGGTTGATGCGATCGCGAACGACGGTGTTGATCCACGGGATGTCGATCTTCACCGGACACTGGTTCACACACCGACTACACCCCGTACAGAGGTCGTTGAACTCGGCGGCGCTGTCCTGTCCGTGGACGCCGGCCTCCCAGCCGGTGGCGATGCCGCCGGAGTACGTCTCGCCGCCGAACGCGTGCCCGCCGACGTGCTGGAAGTTCGCACACGAGTTCGCGCACGCCGAACACCGGATGCAGTACAGCGTCTCCCGGAGCTGGTCGTCCTCGCGCATCTCCATCCGACCGTTGTCGATGAGCACGAGGTGGAACTCGCGGTCGTCGCCGGATTCAAGCTCAGTCTCGCCGAAGGTCGGTGAGTCGCCGGGCGGCGTGAAAAGCGAGAGATACGAGGTGATGTCCTGTCCGGTCCCCGACCGACCGATGAGCTCCACGAACGGCTGGAGGTCCTCGACGCTCGGCACGACCTTCTCGACGCCTGCGACCGCGACGTGGGTGTCCGTCGACTGCACGCATTTCCGGGCGTTGCCCTCGCTCGTGACCAACGCGAGCGTCCCGGTGTCGGCCGTGACGAAGTTCGCGCCCGTCATGCCGACCTCAGCGTCGAGAATCTTCTCGCCGAGGTACCCACGGGCGAATCGCGTCAGTTCCTCTGCGGTTTCGAGCGGCTCGTCCGGCTCGAACACCTCGTTGAACAGGGCCGCGATCTCCTCGCGGGACTTGTGAATGGCCGGAGCGACAATGTGCGAGGGTGCCTCGTCGGCGATCTGCAAGACGAACTCGGCGAGGTCGGTCTCCCAGACGTCCGCGCCGCTGGCTTCGAGGGCGTCGTTCACTTCGAGCTCCTCGCTAGTCATCGACTTCGATTTCACCACGTTCCGGCCGTCGACGACATCCGAGATGTATCGGTTCGCGTCGGCGGCGTCGTCGGCGATATAAACGGTGCCGCCGTTGTCCTCGATCGCTTCGGTGACCTCGTCGATGAGTTCGGGGAGGCGCTCGATGGCGTCCTCCTTGATCTCGCGAGCCTCGTCTTTGAGGGCCTCGTAGTCGTCGAGGTCCGCCGTGGATTCGTACCGCCCCTCGTTGAACACCTGCGTGTTCTCGTGGACGCTGTCGCCCTCGGTGTCGAGGAGGTGGCGGATGTGTCGGGCTTTCCGCTTGCGGTTTTCGACGCTCATCTATCTGTCCTCCAGAAGGACGACGGTGACGTCTATCGGCCCGTGTGCGCCCTTTACGAGCCCGCCCATATCCGCGGTGGCGCTCGGTCCGGTCGCGATGATGGCCTGCCCGGTGCCGCCGCGGATGTCCTCGGCGAGGCGGTCGAACGTCGCGTCCATGTCCGGGAGGATGTCGCTGGCGGCGACGACGGCGACGTGTTCGTCGACGTAGAGGCTCACCGGTTCCTCGCCGTTGGCCCCGCCCTGAATGACCACGGAACCGTAGTCGGCGATACCGTATCCGGCGGCGGTGACGCCGGTCGACGCGGCTTCGAGGTCCGCTACCGACGGCTCGGTCTCCACGGTGTCCGGCAGCGAGAGGTTCTCGAACGGGAGTGGAGCGCCGACCGCTGGGGAGTCAAGAAGCGGAGCGAGTGACGACTCGAACTCGTCGGCCGTCGTCCGAACGAGCTCGACGCCAACATCCTCGAGGGACGACTCGAAGGTCGCGATTGGCTCGACTGACATAAACAGACGTTTCTGAAACAGCCTAATGGGTGTTTCCCCCAACGCACACTCACAACCAAATACATAATATATTTTAATTACTGAATCAGCGGCCTGTATTGCGATATTCAGTAGATACTGTCAGATAAAAGTAAAAGATTACATATACCTCGTTGTTAGACGACGAAATACGGTCGAGAACTCTAACCATGACAAACGTGATCTCACTGGCGCTCGTCGGTGTCATCCCGATCGGCGTCGCGTTCGTCCTGCTCGCCGGTCTCCGGTGGTCGGCGGCCCGCGCGATGGGGGTCGGGTGGCTGCTCGCCGGAGGTATCGGGCTGACGTACTGGAGTATGGAACCCAACTGGCTGCTGGCGTCAGCTGTCTACGGCGCGCTACAGGCCGTCGATATCATCCTCATCGTCTTCGGCGCCATCCTCCTGATGAACTACCTCGAAGGGAGCGGCGCCATCGCCACAATCAGGTGGTACTTCGGACAGATCGAAGAGGACAGGCGCATTCAGGTGCTGCTCATCGGTCTCGGCTTCATGACTATCATCGAGGGCGCGGCGGGATTCGGCACACCCGGTGCGCTCGCCGCGCCGCTTTTCATCGGTCTCGGGTTCCCGCCGCTGGCCGCCGCGGTGTTCGGCCTCTTCTTCAACGCCCCGAACCCGCCGTTCGGCGCGGCCGGAACGCCGGTGATCGGCGGGACGGGTGCGGTGATCGAACCGGCGCTGTCGGGCTCGATGGGCGTCGGCGAGTTCCTCTCGATGATCTCCGCGTGGTCCGGCGTCATCACGGGGATCACGTACGTGTTCTGGGGCCTGCTCGGGGTGTTCTTCCTGACGTACTGGTTCGGTGACGCCGACGGCGGTCGGAGTCTCGGAAACGCCGTGCGTAGCACTCTCCCAATCGCGCCGTTCGCGCTCCTGCTCGGCGCCATCACCGGCGGGACACAACTGGTGATCGCGTGGTCCATCGGCCCCGCGCTCCCCGACATCGCCGCCGGGTTCGTGGTGCTCGCGGTCGGCCTCGTGCTCGCGAACAACGACATCCTCATCCCCGAACGGGAGTGGGACTTCCCCGCCGAGTCGACGTGGACCGACACGTGGCTCGGCGGCCTCGATCTCGACGAGGTCTCCAGGGACCAGCCGAAAAAGGAGATGTCCGTGCTGCTGGCGTGGACGCCGTACCTGCTCGTCGCGCTCGCGCTGCTCGTCACTCGGTGGCCCGACCTCGCCGTCGCCGGCACCGACGTCCTCGGGTGGATCCAGAGCTTCTCCGTCAGCATCGACTCGATCCTCGGGACGGAGCTCGGGTACACGCTCCAGTACCTCTATCTCCCGGGAACGATGCCGTTCATTCCGATCGCGATCCTCACCGGTCTCCTCCACAAGATGGACACCAGCGAGATGGGGACGGCGTGGCGGCGCTCGATCGAGCAGGTCGCGCCCGCCGCACTCACGCTCATCATCGCCGTGTCGATGACGCAGGTGATGATCCAGTCACAGACGAACACGGCCGGCCTCCTCGGCATGATGGAGGCGCTCAGTCGCGCGCTCGCAATGGGCGCCGGCGGCCTGCTCCCCATGGTCTCCCCGTGGGTGGGCGCCATCGGCTCCTTCATGACCGGGAGCAACACGTCCTCGAATATCCTCTTCAGCGTGCTCCAGTACAACGCCGCTGAAACGGTCGAACTCTCCCGGACGATCGTCGTCAGCCTTCAGAACGTCGGCGGCGGCCTCGGGAACATGGTCTCGGTGTTGAACGTCGCCGCCATCTGCGGTGTGGTCGGGATCACTGGACGCGAGGGCGATCTGCTGCGGAAGGCCATCGTTCCGATGGCGCTGTTCGCGCTGTTCGCCGGCGTGTTCGGGATGCTGCTGACGTACGTCCTGGTCCCCGGCCTGTTCTGATCGTCGGGGCGTATTTCGATCTGTTGGCCCTGTTGGAATACGCAACTGCAGATACATCTCGGCCCTGTGGCGATCGGCACCGGTACAGCGATGGTCGATAGCGAGAGTGGGTGAAGTAGATCCGTTCGGGTGATAAGTTGTCTTCGCTGTCGCTCGTCGCCTTTTAAATATCGCATCGACACCGCCGAACTGCGACACCCATTCCCGACATCGCGCACAGTTGTTCCGATACTGACCGCAAGCGCGCCAAGACGTGTCACCCGATCGTGACACAGTGTCGGAGAGAAGACGACCGAGTCCGTATTAGCGCAGCGCGTCGAGGTGGAACTCGAAGGCGGCGACGGGCACCTCCAGGTCGTGTTCGACGAGCACGGCGGGGTGGACCTCGCCGATCACGCCGACTACCTCGCCGTCGATCACGACGGCGGCGGTCCGGCCGTCGATGAAGGAGGGGTGTTCCGTGCGCGGGGTCTCCAGTTCCGCTCGGAAGTCGTCGCACACAGCCTGTAGCCGGCCCTTCGCGGCCTCGTAGGAGGCGTCGCGCCGGGCGACCGCGCCGGCGACGTGGCGTCGCTCGGCGACGTTGGTGTTCTCCGAGTCGTCGCGCTCGGCCGCGAAGCCGACCTCCGCGACGTCCTGCGGGTACGCGTTGTGGGTGTTCCGTTCGAGCAGCATGACGAGCGACGGAATCGCCCACGTCCGGAGTTGGGTGTACTCCTCGCTGTACGGCTCCGTGATCTCGACCGGGTTGCCGCCGCCGAAGGCGTCGCTTCCAGCCTCCAGGTTCATCCGGTCGTAGTTCTCGGTCCCGCTCGTCATGTGGAAGTTGAGCAGGTCCTCGAAGCCGAGGCCGACGAGGCTCGTCCGGACCGCGTCCTCCAGCCGGGAGCGCTCGTGGCGCCCGCCGACCGTCCCCACGTCGGGGTAGCGCGGTTCCAAGTTGTCGAACCCGTACGCTCGCCCCACGTCGTCGACCAGATCGAGGGGGTGGAGCACGTCGACGCGGTACGGCGGAATCTCGACCTCGTAGGTCACGTCCTCGTCGAGGGTGTAGGAGGCGTCGAGGCCGGCGCGCTCGAAGCAATCGACGATCTCTTCGGGTTCGAAGTCGACGCCGAGGAGGGTCTCGATCCGATCGTGGCTCACCGACTTCTCGTCGGTGTCGAAGTTCGGGCGGACCAGCTCTGCGCCGTACTCGCTCGGAGCGGTCGCGCCGTCGGCGTAGTTCACTTCGACCTGCTCGATCGTCGCACCCCGCGCCGAGAGCGCGTAACAGACGATGTTACACATCCGGTCGATCGTCCACTGGTCGGTGCCGGTGAGCTCGACGAACAGCTCGCGGGAGCCCGTCGTCACCTCGGTCCGCTTCCCGTTGATGACGGGCGGGAACGAGAAGAGGCCGAGCTCGTCGTAGATCGCGGGATAGCGATCGAGGCCCTCGACGAGGTCGGCGTACGTCTGGCCCGTGTCGTGTTCGGCGAGCACCTCGTTCGGCGTCAGCTCATCGTTCGCGTCCAGCGGGACGAACGACACTCCGTCAGGGTCGACGCCGCGGTAGGTGATCGACGGCTCCGACCCCTCCTGCAGCGGCGCGCCCTTGACCATCGCGAGGTCGTGGATGCCGATCGCACCCTTCGCGCGACCGCGCCCCATCGTCGCGTGGAGCTTCTCCTGCAGCTGGATCAGCGAATCGAGCGCCCCCTCGTCGAGGTCGACGCCGCGGATCACGGCGCCGGTGACGTACGGGCGCTCGTCCGGGACCGACTCGTCGACCTCGATGGTCCACTCGGGGTCGTTCGTCTCGGGGACGTAGACGCCGCGGTCGTCGCCGTAGTGGTAGCGCAGCGAGCGCGCGACGCCCTCGACCGAGAGCCGGTCGAGCCGGTCGGGCGCGAACTCGAACTGAAGGAGGTCCTCGTCGGTCTCTCCCTCGAACTCCAGCCCGAGCCCGAACAGGTCCTCCTTGAACTCCTCGTCGCTGGTGTCGGTGCGACCGGTGAGCCCGCGCAGCTCGTCGGTGTCGATGTCGACGACGGGCATCAGTAGCTCACCTCCGCGTCTCGCAGGAACTCGATGTCAGCCAAGGTTCCGTGGAGATCACGGATGTCCTCCGCACCAGTGGTGAGCATGGCGAGCCGTTCCAAGGCGAGCCCCCACGCCATCACGTCGCAGTCGACGCCGAGCGGACCGGTGACCTCCTCGCGGAAGACGCCCGAATTACCGATCTCGATCTCCTCGCCGGTCTCCGGGTGTTCCCCGAACAGCTCGAAGGACGGCTCCGTGTACGGGTTGTAGTGCGGCTTGAACCGGATGTCGGTGATCCCGAACTGCCGGTAGAACTCCTCGAAGGTGCCCATCAGATCGCGCACGGAGAGGTCCTCGGCCATCACCCACCCCTCGATCTGGAAGAACTCGAGGAGGTGCGTCGGGTCGAGCGTATCGTTGCGGTACACCTTCTCGACGGAGAAGTACCGCTGTGGGGGTTCAAGCTCTGCGCCCGCGATCCCCGAGAGGTATCGCATCGACAGCGACGTGGTGTGCCCGCGCAAGGCAATCTCGCGGGCGAACTCCTCGGACCACGGCGAGTGGTAGCCGTCGCCGTCCGTGCCCCAACCGTCGCGGTGGGCCGACTCGACGCGGCGAATCAGCTCGTCGGGAATGTCTTCCATCGGGTCCACGTCGAGTGCGAACCGGTCCCAGTGGGTCCGCGCCGGGTGGTCCTGTGGCATGAACAGGCAGTCGTTGATCCAGAAGTCGCTGTCGGCGTGCGGGCCCTCCATCTCCTGAAAGCCCATGCCGACCAAGACGTCTTTCACGCGGTCCGCGGTCCGGCGGAGGACGTGTTTCCGACCGCCCCGCGTCGTCGGCGCGTCGGCCTCGACGTTGTATTCCGAGAACTCCACGTCGCGCCACTCGCCGCTGGCGAGCAGTTCCGGGGTGACCTGCGCGACCGTCTCCGTCGCCTCGATGCCCATCATCAGCGCGTCGACGCCGTCGTCGGTGAGCGTCACCGATCGGGTCACCGACTCCCCGTGGTCGACGAGCCCGCGGGAGTCAAGCTGTTCGAGGACCGCGTCGGCGGCGTCCGGAGTCTCGCCGTCAGCGAGCGCCGCGAGTGCGGCCGCCTCGGAGTCGGCGTCGGGGTCGGCGTCGGGGTCGACCCGAAGCTCGCCCGAGTCGATCGACCCGAAGCCCTTGCGTGCGAAGTTCGATAGCGCGATGTCGACTTCGGGACCGTCGAGGTCGGCCTCGCCGATGACCTGCCCCATCGAGACCGCGGACTCGTCGGCGTCGAGCGCGAGACCGGCACGGTAGAGCCGCGTCTCGGGGAGTCCGTCGTCGACGTACCGTCGACCCTCGTCGGTGAGGCCGAGCGTCTCGGCGGCGGTCTCGACGACGGAGCAGAGCCCCTCGTCGCGGAGATCGAAGGCAGCGCCGGTGACCGTCTCGGGCTTCAGACCGGTCTCCGCCGCGATCTCGTCTATCGTCCGTTCGTCCGTCGCGCTCGCGGCCTCAAGGACCGCGAGCTGTCGTTCCGGGAGTCGCATTCGAGTTGTCTTCATAGGCGTGTGGCTGGTTGGTAACGGTTCCGGCACGTCGCCGCCGATCCCCCGGTTTCACCGTCCCGCCGCTGGACGGATCCGCCGCGCGCGACTCACGCGAAAACGAATCCGAACCCGAACGCGTCGCCGTCGGCTCCGCTGGTGATGCTCTCTCCGGCGCGTTCGAGTGCCATGGCATCGCGTGGCTATCGATCCGGGATAGCTGTTTCGCTCGCCGATGAAAATTTCAATATCGATACGCGTGGGCGGAACTTTATATATTCGTTCGACGCCAAGACGGTATGAGCAGCGTAACGGCGGAATCAGGGGGTCACGAGGCAATCTCGGAGACGGTCCGCGTCGAACACGGCGACGCCGACCTGTCACCGAGCCGTGCCGTCATCGAGGCCGTCGCCGGCGCCGCCGGCGTCGACCCAGTCGACCTCGCCGACGAGGCGGGGGTCGTCCTCTACGACTACGTCGACTTAGACGCGCTGGACACGCTCGTGGCTGGACACTCCGGAAGCGGCGTCGACATCTCGCTTTCTGTCGCCGGCTACGAGGTCAGCGTCGACGCGACGGCGGCTGTCGCCGAGCGCACTCGGTAACGGGCCCACATCTTCATCGAAAGTGGCGTCTCACGACTTCTCCGACCCTTCTCGCTCCCGCAGCGCCGCGATCCGATCGCCGAGCGGCGGCTGCACCTCGAACCACGTCGACCAGTCGCCGGTTTCCGGTTCGACCCCGCGGACCGCCGCGACTCGCTCGAACGCATCGGCGACGCGACCCGCGCCAACCGCGTCCGCGGCGCGGTCGTCGGCCACGTACTGCACTCGTCGACCGACCCAGAACGCCGTGAGCCCGACGGCGACGAGCGACGCGAACCCCGCGTCGAACGAAACCGTCGCGGTGACGATCGCCGCCAGCACCCCGACCACCGCTGCGATCGCAACAGCCCGAAATTCGCCGTAGTATGTCCCGACGCGGCCGGCCTCGGCCGCGAAGAGACCGATCACGACATCGTCGTCCACGTCGTCGAGTACGGCCTCCGAGAGGAACAGCACCCGTCGACGGGGCGGGCCGCGGACTGCTACCTCGATGCGGCCGACTCCCTCATTCCCGTTTTTCTCCTCCGTCTCGTTTTCACCGCGGCGCTCGATCGCGATCCGATCCACGTCGATCCCGGCCGTTTCGCGGAGGTATTCGAGGCGGCCACGCTCTGCGTCGGTCGGCTCTCGAAGATCGCGGAACCGGTCGGCCGCGTACAGCGGGCCGATCTCGACGGCGAGGAACGACAGGACGGCGACGCCGACGAGGAACGCGACCGTGAGCATCGTCAGCGGTTCCGTCCCGGAGCGACAAAAAGGCGCGACTTTGCGGCCCGCCAGCAGTTCGCCACCCCGTCAGCCGGGGACTCGCCGAGCGAGTTCGCGAACCGCTTCCGCCGCGGCGCTGTCCGGCGCGGCGTCGACGACCGGTCGCTCCTCGGCGACCGAGCGGCCGACGCGCGGATCGGCGGGGACGACCGACGCGGGCGCCCCGATGGCGTCGGCGATCGCGTCGGTCGGCGGCTCCTCGGTCACCCGGTTGACCGCGCAGCCGACGAGCCCGGCGTCGAGCTCGCGGGCGAGCGCCCGAGTTCGGATCGCGTCGGCCAGTGCGAACGCCCGCGGCGACACGACGAGCAGACAGGCGTCAGCGACCGCGAGCGGCACCCCGGCGTCCGCGCGCCGCCCCGCCGGACAGTCGAGGACGACGGTACCGCGCTCCCGCTCGATCGCCGCCACCGCGGATTCGAGCCGCCGGAGATCGGCCGCCCGCGCGCCGGCGAGGGTCCGACCGCAGGGGACGATATCGACCGGACCGGCGCGCAGCGCCTCGATCGAATCGGCCTCACCGGCGAGCACGTCGTGGAGGTCTGGACCGCGGCCGCCGGGCAGGTCCGCCATGCCGAGGTCGGCGTCGACGACGACCGCGTCGAGCGCGGCGGCGACATTGTACGCGAGCGTCGTCTTCCCGACGCCGCCCTTCCCGCCGGCGACCGCGAGGATCACGCCAGTCGCTCCAGCGCCTCGATCGGCGCGTCGGTCCCTTCCGCGCGCGCCGAAAGCGTCGACGCACGCTCGCTCAGCTCTCGGAGTCGCTCCGCGTCCGCGGCGACGCGATCGTCGAGCCCGGAGAGTGCTCCGACGCCATCGGTTTCCGCAACCACTTCCGTCGCCGTCGCCAGATCGGCCTCGGTCAGCCGCTCCGCCCGGTCGATCCGTGCCTCGACCGCGTCCAGTCGTGATTCGATCGCGTCGAACCACGCCTCCGTCGTCCCGACCGACGGCGGTGCGGAGCCGGCGAGATCTCCATCAGATTTGTCGGGGGCTGCCACTCTACCAGCGTCTGACTCTCTGCCAGCGTCGACGGTGGGTCCGGTCGAATTCACCGAGCCCGCGTCGGCGGTGGGGTCCGAACCGCCTGCACTGCCTGTCCCACCCGCTCCACCCACCTCGCCCGCACCGCCCGCGACCGCGGCGCTCGGCGGCCGGTGGTCACCGAGCTCTCGGAGGGCGACGGCTGTCGCCGACTCGACCGTTTCAGCTCCCTCGCTCGGGTTCGTCTCTCCCGACTGCTCCGTCGGGTCGACCGCCGCCACCTCGGTCACTTCGACCGGTGGATCGGCCGGCGGGGCGCTGGCCGCAAAGCCGAACGCCCGCCGTTCGCCGGGGTCGAGACGCAACGTCACGCCCGACTCGTCCCACCCGGTCTCCGGGATACCGCCCCGGCGGGGCGGGAGTACGGGAGCGTCGAGCCGGCTCTCGATCCGAACGCGCCGCGGGACGGCGTCGTCGTTGCGCACGCGACACCGTACCAGCGACACGTTCCCTTCCCGGTCGACATCCCACGCGAGGTCCATAGGCGGGGTGCCGCGGTATCGCATTTAAACTGCGGGACGGTGAGCGTGTGAATCGACGGGAGAACCGTTTATTGTCCGCGGGATCGTCTGTCCCGTATGAACGAGCCGGCGGTGTTCGGCCACGTGGTGACCGCGCTCAACGAGCGGAACTACGAACCGCTGGTCCACGTCCCCGAAGCACACAGCGACGCGTACGCGGACGTGCTCGATCGCTGTCGCCGCCACGAGATCACGATCCGCGGGCGGTACCCCGACGTGCTTGGCTTCACCGACGCGAACCGCGTGTTCGCGATTGAGGTAAAGGGATCCTCGAACCTCCTTCGGGGCATCGGACAGGCGCTGACCTATCAGCAGGGGGCACACGCGTCGTATCTCGCCGGCCACGGCGATGCCGTGAGACCACACGCCGACCTACTCCACTCGAAGGGCGTCGGCGTCATCGGCGTCGAGGAGGACGGCGCGACCGCGTGGCGCTCGCCGCCGAGCGCGGAATCCACCGCGGAGGTCACGGACATCGAGGGGCAGCTGTCGCTCCGGCTCCGCGGGAACGAGTTCGGCGGCGACATCACGACGCTGAGCCTCGCACAGCCGCTCAACTACTTCGCGCCGGTCGTCGCACTCGACCGGTACGGGCCCCTCGCGCGCGACGAACTCGTCGACGCGATCGCCGACGAGTACAGCTTCGGGGCCGGCGACGAGACCATCGCGAGCGCGCGCACTCTCGGACTACTCTCTGTGGGATCGCCGCACGAACTAACCGCACAGGGAGAATTAGCCGCGACGGTCCTCCGCGGCTACGGGATCGAGGAACTCGACGACCTGCGTCTAACGAAAGAGGACGTGGCCCGGCGCACCGTCGTCGAGGTCCACCCGCCGCTCGCGGTCCTCCTCCGGAACTCGTTCGTCAGGCACCCCGAGTTCGGTCTGCTACTCGACGCGCTCCGGAAGGAGGGGCCGCGTGTCCACTTCCTCGATCTCGTCGAGCGGCTGGTTCGCGAGTACCCGAACGTCTTCTTGAGCGCGTTCTGTACGACCCGCGGCGCGGCCCGCGCCCGAGAGCTGATCGAGCGCGGCGAGACTGCCCGGCTCTATCGGGACCGGGGCGTCTGGACCGACGTAATCCGAACCAACGTCCTGTTCAACTTCGTCCAGCAGCTGAAACACGTCGGCGTCCTCGCACCCGAGACGCGCAGCCACAGCGGCGCGATCGCCGAGTATGATCCCGATACGAAGCCGTGGATCGTCGCGGACACGGAGTGAGTCGCGGTTTCGAAGAGCGGACGAGTAACGGGGGGACGGAACGGCGGTGAGAACATCCGGATAGCCGATCGATCGCTGTCTCAGGGTGCCTATTGACGGGTCAGGAGGTCTCGTCGATCAACTCGAATTCCAGATCGCACGGACGGAACGGGGGTGATCTAACGTGACTACTTGGAGGGGGAGGTGGGTGCGTCCGGCAAGACGATAGAGCGGGAGGCACTGCGTAGCAGGTCGTTACAGCGTCGAAATGAGCAGTCAGTTGGATCCAAGAGCGGAAATTCGGGATTCAAGCTCTGTCTGGAACTCGTCCATCGTATCCACTCCCCACTCGATCAGATGGCTCCGCTGGTCAGCCGACAGTTCGGTGATCGTCCCGTCGAGATCCTTCGGCCGTTTAATTCGGGAGGCCTATTTCTGTTGAAATCCTCAATTGGTGATCTGTTCTTGGGCTCGTGCTGAATACAGAGCGCGTATTTCGCACGCCACTATTGTCTCCACTGAAACGTTCAACAGAGCCACCGAAGCCTGTTCCAGCAAAGTGGCCACTTGACGCCGTGTCTCCCGACACACGTGACTACAACGCTTTCTTGATGCAATGGCTGGCGACCGCGTACAGTTCCCTGAAGACGACGGCGGCGCACGCACCAAGTGATCCAAGTGCGGTTGCAGTCATAACTCCGGGTACGAGGAAACCGGGATCGGCGACATAGTCAGGACTAGCAGCGATGAACGCGATTGCGGTGGTGTGCCCAAGGAAGACCACAGCGTTGCTGAGCCACGCGAGTACAATCCCGCGCCAGTACAAATAGACGAGCGCCGCAATCGGGGCGCCGAACACGCTGTATGAAAAGGGCTGGTAGGTTGGATATGCGGCGTACAACCAGAACGTGAACGGGACCGAGAGAACGGCGACAATAACGATGACGGCGAGCGCCCTGTAGCGGTCCTCCGACGAGCCGAAGAAGCGTTCCAGCAGTGAACGTTCACCTGGCGGCCTCCAACGTCGGAACACAGACCCAACAACGACTACGACAGCGCCGACAGCGAGGCCGAGGCCGACGAGGGTCGGAAGTGCGTCACCGAGGAAAGTGGCTTCTTTAATATCCGACCACGGGCCGAATGTCGCGCGCGCAAGTGCCGATGCGACCGGCGGGACGGGCGCCATCGCGAGCGTGTACAGTACGGCACCACCGTGATAGTGGACGACAGCAGCGAGCGCCGCTGCGGGCATGTACAAGATGGGGCCAGCGTAAGCATGGCCGATGTCACTAAGCTGTGGAGAGACGACGCCGACAGCTCCAACTCTGTAGTCTACCCCATAAGCCGCATTCGACCGCCAATATGCGGCGTAGACGAGGAACAAGAGGACGAACACGACAGCGATGGTGCCGGCAAGACGGCGGCGTGCGTCAGGGTTGCCGAGGAGGGCACGCAGAATATCCATTACGTGTCAGAGTATGTGGGTCGAATAAAACGGTTGTCCTGCCCGTTGGGTATGCTGTCTCTATCCTCCGCATCTGACAGTTTTCAGAAGCCGTGCAAGAGTTAGAGCATGAGTCCAGTACGGTACCTCCATTATATTACGCCGAAATCAGTAAACAAACCGCTCGGTAGCCCGATATCGCCACGATCCATCTCAGAAAGCTTATTCGAGATCCGGGGGAATAGCAACCGACCCCATGCCCTCCTCGTTTATTCGAGCCAAGCCCCTCCAAGCCCTCAAGCTCACCGCTGTTATCGGTTCCCTTGCACTCGGTGTTGCCAGCTTCGCCGGGGTTCTGCCAGGACAGAATCTAACCGGCCTGCTGTCCCTCGCATTCTTTCCCATGATCCTCGCTGTCGTAGTCAGTGCTGAGGCGCTGCTTGCGGGATATCGACTTGTACGAGCTGACGATCCGGCTGCTCGGCTGACGGCTCAACGCGGGTACACCGCGATTCGCGTGATTGAGTTGGTCGTGACCGTCGCCGCACCCGGGATATTCTACGCCCTCATCGTTCGGATCGGCGGCGAGGTTCCCGGTCCGGGCGCTATCGGACTGCTGTTCATCGGGATCGGCCTCGGTCTGCTGGCCTACGGCGCGGTATTACTGCGGACGCTCGTCGAGTATTACTATCACCGGCAGCGTACTTCCGTGTCGAGAACCGATGAACGCGGCGGAGATCTTGCGGAATAAGCCGGTAGGTCACTCGTAGTGAGAACAGTTGAGGGAAATCACTGAACAAACCGCGTACCAGGTATCCGGCGACTGAGCAGCTCTAAGGACCTGTAAGTTGTCGGTTCACTCGCTAGAGTCGGATTCGTTGGTAGCCGTCGATTCGACCGGGAAAACCTGCGTGTCAGGTGCGTTGAGTGGGCTATCCGAGCCGGTAAGCCACGCGGTGAGGTAGACGACGCAGGCTGCGATGACAGCAATGGGAAGTTGGAGCGTGAAAACGCCGTAAATGAGTGTGATGATGATCGTTACGCGAGTGACCGTCTGCCGGTTGGCGTCTCCGTAGTATGCGAATACTGCGACGACGAAGGACGCGAACGCGACGCCCGTGCCGAGGAGGGGTCGAGACGCGATAATCCAAGAGTACAGGAGTGTACCGATGCCGAACAGGACAAACGCTGCTACTATGTGGACGCGTTTTAGGGAGGGCATACGGCTGACGTGTTTCAATTACGTACTTAAGAAACACGTGTTCTCAATTGGAGATAGACTGAATACATCACTGCGGTACTCACTACGCAATATTCAGTGATCGGCCATTTCACATAGTATTATGTCTGAAAATAGTTTCAACAGAGCCATTCTCTATTCAATAGTCGAATCTTGATGGAATTCGGGCATTCTCTCAGGTCACCCAAGAGGAGTGAGTCAATCGGCGATTGATTTTCTCTCCCTACACCAGGTTTGGATGTACGCGAACCCCACCGATGGACCAGCGGACGATCACCTATCGAACGAAAGCACGCGCCTCGCACTATTACGGCGTCTACCCCGACGCTGTCATGCGATTAGAACGATACGGGCGCGACGGGATCCTCGCGAGTGAGCGGAGCGAACGAGCGAGGGTCAGTCGCGCCCGTGACTGAACGAAGTGAAGGAACGGGCGCGACGGGA
>Ga0208282_10018_pt1 | contig 74451 bp, 89 predicted proteins | sample AntRauMetaVIRRA1_FD_184784 | JGI IMG/M metagenome (GOLD analysis project Ga0208282, IMG submission 184784) | Saline lake microbial communities from Rauer Lake, Antarctica, in enrichment culture - Antartic Rauer Lake 1 Metagenome VIRRA1 (SPAdes)... ...
CGAAGACGTGTTCCGGTTCTCACTGGAAGACCCGCTTGCTTGACAAGACGGATGACTTTTTCAATGTCATATTCTACTCTGCGAAGCTCTACGTCCATCGTGTCGGTATCTACGATGGCGTATGCAGCACGGTTGTCTTTATCTCTGGGTTGTCCCACACTGCCCGGATTCAACACGGTGCCGTCTGGTCCCTCGTAGACGTGCTGTACGTGAGTATGTCCCATGATGAGCATATCAACATCCAGCTCTCTCATGTAAGGGTTCATCTCTGGGAACTGCGCAGGCTTGACATAGGACTTTAGCGTCCCGATGTAATCATCATCCGGGTGTTCATGCTTGAGCAGAATCTTGCCTTCTGCGAATCTGCGGCGCATAGGAAGCGCGTAGACCCAGTTCTTCTGTTCATCAGTCATACGGGCCCGAGCGTATTTCAGGCCCTCATACGCCATGTTATTCGCTTGATAGCGCTCCGGACTATCGAAACTCCGGTCGTGATTTCCTTGGACCGTAGGGACGTCTCTCTCCATCATCTCCGTAACTACTTCTGTCTGCTGCGGTCCGTATCCAACAACGTCTCCAGCGCAAATCAGTTTATCCACTTCTCCTTCGATGTCCTCCAGAACTGCCCGGAGTGCAACATAGTTCCCGTGAACGTCCGAAATAACTCCCAGTTTCATTGTGACTCTAATAGTCTATTCGCTGCTATCGGTAATAAATATACCGAGAAAAGATACGTACTACTCTGCTATGTTCTTAACTCGGTCGAGTGTATCAGCCTCTACCTTATCATACCGAATTCCCTCGAACGCAGGGAACCGAAGACCGTTATCCGTAAAGCCTTCATGCGATACTTCTACGACAGAGCCGATGAGGTTTTCTTTCTCGTCCCAGATTTCCTCTCTCTGCTGGTGACTGAACCCGGTTCCGCAGTTTCCGATTTCGACCCCGTCTTCTGTTTCGAGAACGATTGCTCCGAGCCTGTCCTTATTTTCACCAGTACCGCGCTCGAAGTCGCAAATGCGAACGTCGCACGTTTCCTGAGTGAACTTGAACTTCCTCCATGCCTCGGAACGCTTTCCGAAGTGATACTCTGCATCGTTGTCTTTGACAATGAGTCCTTCATATCCTTCGTCCATTGCCCACTTCCGGGCTTGGTCGATGTCTGAATAAGGCGTTAGGACTTCAATGCGTTCATCATCGCGAGGAGCAACGGATGAGAGTTGACCGTATCGAACGACGAACGGCTCAGTTGTTAAGTCTCCTCCATCGTAGAGATAATCGAAGAGGGCGAAATTCATGGACTGAGTGTCCATCAGATTGCTGCTCTTGCGTCCGATTCGTTGGCTGGTCGACTTGTAGGTGCCATCCTCTGCGATGACCTCGCAGTCGAAGACATGCTCTCCCTCCGGCCAGTCGATTTCCTGGAGTTCAGGCAGCGACTCTGTAACGTCCTTGCGATTTCGACTGTAAGCCTTGACAGACCCATCTTCAATAACGTGGATGAGGAGCCTATATCCGTCCAGTTTGAACTGAGCAACCCAGTTCTCTCCATCGGGAATATCCTGATTGCTCTTTGCGAGCATCGGGTTGAAGGCCGAGCCTGGACTCGGAGAGCTAATATCATCTCCATTGCGAACTGCCTTGATGAAATTCAATGCGTCTGGCTCCAATGCTCGGGCACGTCGGCGTCCCGACGCCGAGTATCCAGCATCCTTAGCCACGGCGTTGGCAATAGACGTCTCCGTCACCCCGATGCTCCAATCGTTCAACACAGCGAATGAAACAAGGTGAGGATGCTTATACTGCCTAAGCATTTCTGTCAGGTGGTATTCTGCTCTATTGCCCGATAGGCTGTCGAGGTCCACCACATCCTCATAAAGCGCCCGCGCGCTATCTTTATTCCCAGACTCGGGGTTCATTTCAATCAGGGCTTCTGTAACACTCCCTTCTTGAGCAACCATATCTTCTACGTCTTCTGGGAGAAGATTGAATCCCTTTGTAACTGCTTTGACAGCAGTTTTCTTTCCAATTCCAACGTTGTCAAATCGCTGGCCAGCCAGGAAGATAATCATTTCCTCCCAGTCCTTCGTTCCAATCAAATCGAGGATTGCGTTTTCCTTGACTGCTCCGGACCCTTTGCCTTCGGCGTCGTTGATGTCATGGACTACGTCGTAAAACCGGTCCAGTGACGGGTTATCTTCCGTCATGTATCTATATAATATCTATACCTCTATCAAGGTACCGATTCGGTCGGAGAATGTGGGGAGGGTGGAGCGTGTGACATGTCTCCGGGGGCCCTCCCCAGTTTCTATATCGAACGGGTATGTAATAAATCTATTGGACCGGACAAGGTTTATACTTTATTTCAGAATTCAGTTCTCTGTCCAAAACCACTTACCTTTATGATGCTACCCGGTATCTATCAAGACAGAATCCAGTAGAAAACAGCGAGATTCACCAGCCAATCAGACGACAAATTAAAATGATAGAATCAAACAAGCCTGCGTTCAACGACGAGGAGAATCACGAGGGCGAGAATCACGAGGGCGAGAGCCACGAGGGCGAGAGCCAGCCCGAAAATAAAAATAGAGAAGCAAAGCCACCCGGCATTGAATATGGAGACTGTGTATTCGTGAAGTCGGGCATGCTAACGTTCAAATTAGAAAATGGAGACGAGGCTTCTTCACGCTGATAGAAGATGAGTGGCCCTCTACTAACGTAGTGGAATCAGTAGAAAAGGATGGGGATTGTCGCTTCGTCTCCTTCGATTCTACCGATGTAGAAATTCAGGTGTTGAGAAGGCACATGATGGATGCCAGTACAGACCTAACAATTCCCCAGACCCCCTAATCGTTTTGATTCTCTACGATGGTATACGTATTAAACTCGTCAGGCAAATAAATATCAGCCTCCAAACAAGGTCCTTCGACCTTTAATCTGGTTACTTCGGCAGATTCCCTCCAACCTACTGGTAAAGTATCTCCATACTGTCTACTCACAGCATCAAATACAATAGGCTCTAAACGGTCTCCTATTTCAGAATCTATCTTGCATATAACAGGGTTTACTTCTCCTTCCTCGAACATACCGCTAAGGAAGAACCGAAGGTTATTATTTGTTAGTACCGAGCGATGACGGAACTGAACGTATCGTGCTTGCGCTCGTTCTTCTGAATCTTCAGAATTCCAATCGGAGCCATCGCATGCACTCCAACGATGCTGTGTTCCTCTGGATTCACTTCTGAAAGCTCCACCGGGGTGACGTCTCCGTCATCATTGAGAACGTTGACTCGCTCTACTTCGATGTTCTTGTTCTCGATGAGACCACGCATGATGGAGCCGATGCCACTGTAAATCGAAACGTCTTTACGCTCCTTGTTGAAATGGAAAGCAGTCTCCTTCTCATGTGGAACGCAGCCGGGGTCTTCTCGAACCAGGTCCGAATAATCGTCCATCGTGAGTTCTTGTGCTGACATCACATTCTATATTACGCACTCTTATATAATATAGATACCTATTCGTAGGTGAGACGCAGGCACAAATGGCCTGCGTTTCTGCTCGGTGAGAGAATTACCTATGGCCGTATTTCAAGCCACAGGCAACTGGACTGAGGAGCAACGGGAGCTGGATTGGCTCCTGATGCTGGATGACCTGTCGGTGTTGTTGGATGGGATGACAGACGCTGGATGGTTGGTGGATGTCGGACTCATGCTCCCACTTTACTCCTCAATCTATCTATTGGGAACACTTATAATAAAGATACTGGAATACCTTTGTGAAAACGAAAGGAGGGCGGAGGGGTCAGCGGGGGCGGGAAAGGGGCTCGTCCCGTCGCCGGGCCCCGCAATCGAGGTGCGCGGCCTCTACCCGGCGGCCCCTATATTTGAATCACTCTTATACAATATAAACATACCGTCATTACCAAATACAAATTTCTTTATACTTTTCTGGGATGCCTTTACAAGTCCCGCAGTGTAAATTCTTTATTACTTTAACAGGTTCTCTCTTACCCAGCATGAAGACCTCGTCTTCGTAAATTTCAATGTCATCGCTCCCACAACGAGGGCATCTATTCTTCGACATCTCCCAGCTGGAGTCGCAAGTCTATTTGCTTCATTCTATCTATCCCGGTTAGAATGCAGAGTATACCCGTCATCATAGCATAGTATAAGACCTGCTCTTGTCCCAGTTGCCACCATCCTCCAGCAACAAGGACAAACGTAGCTTCAAATTTTATCCCGAGTAGGATAGGAAGCCATCGGACGTACCAATTGTAGAAGTCGTCCGCTTTGCTGATGGGCATATCGCATCACCTAATAATTTTCTTCATCAGCAGGTTGTACGAAGGGAATACTATTGAACGTCAGATGAGCAATTAACCCATTAGCGAGACTCGAATTTATCTGCATGGTCACCTTTCCAAACTCTGCTGCTTCTATAACCTCTACAAGTTGACCTTCAATACTGACAAAATCTATCGTCTCCCATTTACCATTTTCTGTCTCGATGAGATAGTTGCCGTCATCTTTAGGAACGACGACTGCCGCCTCCGTTTCTTCTTCGTGGACTTGTGGCATCGTAAATCTGTTTATGTCTACGAGCCTACCGATAATAAAGTTACGTACTTTCTTTCAGTCTTCGTCTTCTAAGAGGTCGGAAGCTGAAAGGCTTTCATCCCGGCGAATTGTTCCCCACGCGCTTCCCCTTTGCTTACCCGCTTCAAATGCTATGAAAAGGCTAAATCCCCAGAGGAATATAACCATCACAGCTACTGTGATTATGGAGCCTACATCCATCATTTCTTTAGAAGGTTTGTGGTATAAAAAAAGGGTCACTTATCCAACTGTGGTTTTCCCATTAAGCGTTTAGCGATGAGGAGCACGGTGGAGGTGAGAGCATGTGACGACCGATAAAAGGTTGTCTTGTGCTCCTCATGTATACGTAGTTACGTTATAGTATATAAGGTTAATGGTGAGGTCCCCGTAAGGGTTCTCGGGTATGTGACTTAGTATAAAAAGATACTTCCCTGTAAACATCCCTCGTTTACGGTCGAGAGTATTACTACCAACCTTTATATTTCTCCGTTAACAACGGTATCATAAGATGGACGACTACATTCGCAAGACAGTTTCCGGCCATCTCGAATACAAATATTTCGAGACTGATGACGAGGGCAATCTCGTGAAAAACGATAATGGACAACCGCTTCTAAAAAGCGAGGATGTTCCAGAGGATGAGGATGTCGAACTTCCTGACGAATATGACAGGCCTGTAAATGAAGGCAAGGGAGAATGTGGATGCGGCGACGAGTGCCCCGATGACTGTGGATGCGGATGCCACGAGACCGCCAAGACAGGCACTGAGGGAGATAAGTTTGAAAGCGATGACCCACTGGAGTGGTATGATGGACAAATCCGTGATGTGTTCGAGGACGACGACGAGATTTACGTGAGAGTCCGAGGAGAAGGAGGGGAGGACAATAATATCCCTAAGGACAGAGTGCTCGAACAATTGTGGGAAAGTAATTCTTGGTCTGAAGACCAGATTCAGCAGTTCGAGGATGAAATCGAAGACATGGCTGATTAATCCCTGGCCGTTATAGACGGTTCTCCGATAACGTCTACGCCTCGCTTCTCCATCTTTTTCCAGAAGAATTCGATTGCCTGTTTATCATTATACGCATATATCTCCCACTGCTTATCTTGAAGGTCGTTGTTTAGAACTACATCTGAATTTATGTAGTACTTGGTTGCTATACTTGCGTCGATGACATAGCTTGAAAGGGACCACTGGAACTGAACCCCAGCGTAAAATCCAAGTATGATTCCTTCGGGGAGCCCTACATATATGAAGGGAGCAGACACGCAGCAGACGACCAGGAACGCCCCGTAGGTCAATGCGAAACTGGGAACTACTATCTTTCCCCCGAGGCGCTGCATTATTAGTCAGATGTGCTCTCGTTGCTGTCTTTCGGCTCGACTGCTTCGGAAGAACTTATCTCTTCTAATTCCTTGAGAGAGCCTGAAATATGGTAGTACGGCTTACCTTCAATTTCTCTCTCCTCACACCACCAGGAATCTGCAAGGTCTGTGTCTTTGGTGGTACCATAGAGATAGAACACAGCATTATGGAGACTGTGAATCAAAATGGCAACCCACCAATATCCTCCTGCGAAGAGCTTAATGAAAAGAATTCCCAGGAAAATAGTATTAACGTCCTGATGCTTGTAGTGCAAAGCACTCCAAATCATAGTCCCCACAAACAAGGTAGGAACTACTGGTGCTCCAAAGTAAATGGCGATTCCCATAGGAACGCCTCTGAATACTCCTTCCTCTATCGGGCCAGCCATTATTACATCGAAGAACGAATGCTCTTCTTGAATTTTTGGAAGTTTGGCATAACCGTCTCTCGCTAATGCCATTGCGATTGAGAAGACCATAAAGGTCAATCCCATCACAAGGAAAGTAACGTACTGTCCCGCAATCAGGACCAAGTCTAAGTCATTAATCGGTGCTGCCAGCCAATCCAGTATGAACTGGAAAAAGTTGTAAATTAATCCCATGCTTACATTCGTTTGTACGCTCGGAGCGTATCGTGTATTCCCCACCATTGAGGAATACTAACCTGTTCTTCTAACCTCCAGTTTTGCTCTAATCGCTTGTGGAAATCTTTATCCCCGGTACAACCTCCCTTCCCTTCTCCAACATAAATGACAGTCATCCCGTCATAGTTTTGGAGAGCATCGTCTGCTACAGGGGCTCCGTAGGGAGGCCAACAGAGAAACAGACTTCTCTCTGGGTAAGCATCGACCACGGCATCTGTCCCTTCGAGGACGTCGGTCCATGTATCTTCCCACGGTTCTTTATCATAGACATCAACATCTGCTCCGAGTTGTTCTGCGAGTGATGCCCAGTAACCAGAACCAGCCGCGATTTCTATAATCGGGCTGTGGTCAACGATTGTTTCAATCGCCTTTTTGTTCGGAACTGCCCACGCATATCTCTGAACGAGTTTGTCTCTCCGAGCGTATGTACTGATGGAGTCGTCTCGGCTGTAGGAGTCTCCATTAATCGCTCTGAACTTGTCCAGGTAAGGGTTTTTCAGTTTTGAGGTAACCGCCATCCAATTTCACCGATACTATATACCGAGTGGGGTATATTAAAATTACATAATTAGTCTTCTACTCTGCTTGCAACATCGTCTTCTATATTTTCGTAGACCTCATCAATAAGAGAAAGCGCTTGTTCCAGTTTCTCTCTGTCTTGCTCTGTAATACTCCATTGGTCTTCTCCTTCTTCTAAAGCATCCGGAAGGAGTAAGTCTGCGACATGGTTGTGAGAAGAGCCTACGAGTTTAAGTTGAGTAAGGGCTGTTCCGAGATAGTGGAGGTCCCCTTGCCAAGTTCTTAACTCTGCATCCTCTAACCTTTTAATCTCCTCCCAAGAAATATCAGGACCGAATATCTTGGTTGCCTCAGTTAACCACTCATCAGATTCAATGAGTGTCTCTGCTAATTCATCGAGGGTTTCTTCGTCTAATTCGTCCATTATATGTGAGGACCAAAGAAGTCCATATCCATTTCTTTACCGCAATCTATACACTCTATCTTAGGAAACTCATCTCCTTTCACACAACGCACGTGAATCCCTACAAAGCAAGGGATTCTGTATAGATTTACCATTCCAAAGCGTCTTCTGTTTCTATAAGTTCCAGTTCCCAGATGTTCAGGTCTCTATTTTTACCATCCTGAACACCAGCATGTTCCCATCCCTGGGAATCATACCAGTCATTAGATGGCAAGTCGACTGGACACTTCGCAAGCATTTTCGGATGACGGCTATCCTCCGCGGCTTCGTCGATAATGCTTTGAGCAAGACCTTTCCCTCTATGCTCCTCCAGAACAGCAATATCTTGTAGCGTCGTCTGCGGTTTATTGACGCAATGTCGGATAATAGCCGCTGCTACAATCTCCCCGTCCTCCGATTCCTTCCAGTATAGCTGGTCCGCTTCTTCTGCTTGCTCTACTTGAACCTTGGAAATGAAACCGAGTTGCTCCGTAAACTCGTTAAAGACTGCGTATACGTCTTCTGTCAGGTCCGAATACTCCCGCTCTTTTTCCTCCTCTTCTGATTCTTCTGGTTCTTCAGTCATCCTTATCCACCTTATTATCTTCTTTAGAGCCCCCGTGTATTAACTCTTCACCCTCGTTTCCCTGCTCATCTACCTTTTCGCAGATGTAGCAGTTACACCCGTGCCTGTGCCAGTCGGGACGCTCATATCCCGATTCACTCATCCCACTCCTCCTTAACCTCGTCGAGCAACTCTAAAACATCCTCGTACGTATTCAAACGGACGGCGGGACGAACTCCATCTACTCCACGGTTAGCAGCGAATTCTTCAGCGTTCATTTCGAGTTCGATATAATCTCGTAGGGTTTCAAGCTGTCCCTCGTCTAATTCGGGGAATACTCTGGCGGGGTCGACGTTGTTAAAGTGAGCGAAGGCCAAAACGAGCTGCTGGTTTGTTCCATCCCAGTCTTCCGAGACCTTGGAAATAACATCTACTTCGATGTTGTGGTCTAAAGCCTTTTCCAAAAGGTCAATGTCTTTTCCATAACCCGTAGCTCTCCACGAATCAACGGGATTAACACCTAAAATGTTCGCAACAAAGCGAACGGTCTTGTGTTTCCAATTATCTAAACGTGTACTCATATAGCCCAGTCGTCTTTGTCGTCTCCGCCTGTCATCTGCTGTTTAAGAGAACGGATATGGGACAATGCCTCTTGCCGTTCTTCTTCTAAATCTGGAGAAAGTCCTTGGATTTCTTCCAACGATCCCCCCGCGTCACATGTACGTTCCATGGCGTCGAGAGCATACTGCTGACTCCGCTCCTCGAAGTCACCGCCCTTCTCGAAATCGTAGAGTTCGCTTTGGTCTGCGTTTTCGAGTGGTTTGTACTTATCAGCAGGTAGCTCCCGCGCCATTTTACTCTCGGCTTACCGTCTGCGAGAGAACGTCGGTTTCGATACTTGCCTCGTCCTCAGGACGGTTGGAGTGAACGACGCTCGTATCAACTGAACCTCGCCGACCGACGATGGTCTGAACTTCAATCCATTCCGGGTTCAGAAGTTCCTTGAGGTCTTCGTAGAACGTGCCACAAATCTCCTCGTGGCTAATTCGCATGTCCTCGAACTGCTGGAAGTAGAACTTGAGGCTCTTCAGTTCAACGCAATATTCGCCCGGCTGGTACTTGATGTAGACGTCGTAGTGGTCACGAACGCCCTCGTAGAATGGACAGAGGCCAAGGACCTCGTTGCTGTAATGCTGGACTACACCAGACATAGCGTCTGGGCGCTCCCATCGTTCAAGGGGCTCCAGTCCATCCATACTCTCACTCTCCGTAAATTCTCCTGTCGTCATAGACAATCCGATATTCGATGTTACCCGTAATAAACTTACTTACTCTGCCTCCTCAGTTCTGATAGACAAAGGTTTCATCATCTTGGAGGTCAATCGCCTTTTCGGCTTCAAGCTGTTGAAGGTTATCCTGAGTCCTCTCTATCCACTCAATTTCAACAATGCGTTTCGGAGGGAAAAGTTGAGTGAACCATGCTCCGTCTCCGTAAATGTGTTGTAAAACCCTGTAACCTACTCTCTTACTACTCCCCACATAATACCTGGAACTCGCAGAGTGAGCAGGCCAGACCCAGTTAGGAATACTTTTACTTTTGCCGAGGCTTGAACCATAAGATTTGGTCTTACCGAGGCTACGTTTGTCACACTCCAGTACATATATCCCTTTCTTGTTGTGCGTAGGGGAATTCCTATGTTCGTCTACGAGTTCCCCAACCTCCTTCACAGTTAACTTGCTGAAAGTCAGATGCGGTTCAGCTTCTTCCATGATAAGAAGGTTATTCCCGCACCACCATAAATGGAGTAGTTATATTATGGATAAGCGTGAATTAGTAGAAGAATCGTATTCTGGTAGGAGGGGGAGTAGGAGGATATGGAATTAGTCTATTATATAATATAGTATAAAGGGACAGGTCTATATTATAGTTAAACTGGGACTTTCAATGAGTATCTTTATATTATATCAATAAGTATCATAGAATGCGCCAGTAGAGCATGGGTGGTTCATGTGCTCCACTTGTAATGGAGATTACCGGGGTTCAAATCCCTGTACTGGCTTAGGTATATTTATTATATATGGGACTAATAGATATGACATGAGTAAGAAAGAGTTTTTTAAAGCTATATCTTTTAGTGGTTCCTCTGTAGGTTCACTCATTTCTGGAACTCTATTCTTGTTTGGGACGTGGACGTGGGAGACGTCTCCATATATAAGTATATGGACTAAGAACCTTTTAGTGGACAGTATGGGAGTTCTATTTATCATATCAGGACTTGGACTGATGGCCGTCACTTTGTTAGAATCCTTTGGTGAAGAAGAATGAAGGTAATAGTTGCTGGGACCCGTACTTACAACGATTTCCAACGACTCGGTGAAATCATAGAGCAGTCCCCTTTCGAGTATGATAGTCTCATATGCGGGGGCGCGAATGGAGTAGATTCCATGGCTGTCAGGTACGCTAATCTCAACGACGTAGAGATAGAAATAGTAGAAGCAGACTGGGACCTTGGTAATGGAGCCGGTCCTATACGAAATCAAAAGATGGCAAAGAAAGGTGATGCCCTTATCGCAATATGGGATGGAGAAAGTTCCGGTACGAGGGATATGATAGACAAAGCTCTCGCTGAAGGTCTGTCACTCTACGTCGTTCAGGTGTAGTTCGGTATATTTATTACATACTCCCGAGATGGACAGAGTATGGTAGAAATTGAAAGTCCAGAAGTGAGAGTGCTTCGGAACGGAGATTACCTTGCTATTGATGAGTACGGCATCCTCTCTGTCCGAGGCGAGGATAAGTTCGATGTTGTCGAGGAATTTTACGAGAAGTTCGATGACCTCGGTCACGGAGAGTATAGGTTCGCTGTTCCCCACGCTGGAGGAGACGCGGTCATCCTGTACGACGACTCTGACCCCTTCATCATCCTGTCTGACGAAGGAGCTTCCATCCTCTTTGATGGGGACGACGAATCTTCCACGTTTGAGAATCCCAGTCCTACTGAGGACTTCTGGGATACTATCATGTATGCCAACAGTTACACGAGTCGATTGGCAGAGTATTATAATCACGCAGACGCGTATGGCGATGATGTAGCAAACGCCTTCGATACAAATCAGGCCAACCTCCCTCGTAGCCGAGTCCTTCCTGAGTATGAGTCTCGCATTGTCTTTGAGTTTGCGAGCAGGCTTCTTCGGAATCGTACGGAGCGTCTTAATGCCTATGATGACTTCCCCCGCATGAAGAAGTTCCTTCGGGAGGCTCACATCCAGACGAAAGAAGACGTTCCGGAGTACCTTCGAGTGATGGAGTAGTCGGTATATTTATTATATACCCGATTGTTGAATAGGTGAGAACAAAAGCGCTCCGGGAGTCCCCGCTGGCGAGGGACGCAAGACTTTCAATCTTGAGGTCGCGGGTTCGATTCCCGTCCGGAGTACTCCGAGGCTGTCCGTGGCCTCACAACAATGGTAGGAAACCCGCCGATAATGGGAGGAGGGGGTAACGCCCTGACCGAGGCTGAATGCGCAAGAGTAGACCGTAGACGAAATTGCCGCCGAGGAAAACGCGTGACTGAGGTTGACGGCTCCGAAAGTAAGAAACCGTCCGCCGATTAGCCCACGGCGTTAGGAATACGGGCTCTCGCTCCCGTAGGGTAGCCCGGCCAATCCTTCTGCCTTCTCAGGGCAGAGACGTGGGTTCAAATCCCACCGGGAGCATCGTGGCATCGTGACAGAGTGGTTACGTGGGTGGCTGCAACCCATCTTACCCCGGTTCAAATCCGGGCGATGCCTTGCGGTTCGGGGAGGTAGCTTAACTGGGAAAGCACGGGGCTGAAGACCTCGCGTAGACGGTTCAAGTCCGTCCCTCGCCCATGGAGGTAAATATGACCGAAGAAGAGGAAGAAGTAGAGCAGGAAGTCGTAGAGATTGAGAACGCCCACACCGAGATTTCCACGTCTCACGGAGACACCCATTTCAAGGACTCGTCCTTGAATTTCCCCGGAGTCGAGGATTACGAGGCAGAGGTGGTCGTCGAGCACGACGAGTTCTGGAGCACCCATGATGACCACCCGCTGGAGAACCTGGAAGTCGTCCAGGTAGATGTTCGTCACTCCAGCCAGCGTAGTTTCACTACCTCTGATGACGAAGGGACGACTGTCCCCGAGTTCGCCTCTGGCGTTGCTAATCTCACGCCTGACCAGGCTCGCGAGGTCGCGGAGAACCTGGAAGAGTATGCTGACAAGGTCGAGGAGATGAACAAGGAGCAGGCGCAGGAAGAAGCGAAAGAGGTCCTGAACGAGTAGGTAATTATATAAAGTCGTAGAGTCAATAATCATTTGTGTGTCCGGGATGGTCTAAGTGGCTAAGATTTATCCCTGTGACGGATAAGATACGGTTTCGATTCCCGTTCCCGGACCTAAGCGTCGGTAGTGTAGTGGCCTAACACGCGGCCCTTCCAAGGCTGCACCGGGAGTTCAAATCTCCCCCGATGCATTTCCAGCGTAGGGTAGTGGTATCCTGACACCCTGACTTGGTGTAGACGAGTGTTCGATTCACTCCGTTGGAATCGGGGATTTGGGGTAGCCCGGCTATCCTGCTGGATTCCAGACCCAGCGACGGAGGTTCAAATCCTTCAATCCCCATTGGCTGATACTCTCGTTCTCACAAGGTTTATTGAGGACTTAGACAATTTTACTATAATGTCACGATTGGAACATTTGAAACTCTTAGCAAAGGATACGGCTATTTGGGCAGAGAAACGGGCTCGCAAGGACGGCAAATCCAAGAGATTCCGGTAGCTTTAATAGCAACCGAGATAGATTGTATAACAAGATGAAGCGGATGCAACGCGGTGAAGTTCTTTTCCAGAGCCTGTAGAGGCTCGCATTCGTTTACAATATTCGCGACCCATTTCAGTCCCGTAGGGTAGTGGCCAATCCTTCGACGCTCTGACCGTCGAGACGCTGGTTCGAGTCCAGCCGGGACTATGAACTCCCGGAGTCCCCGTTGGCGAGGGACGGTGGTCTTTGGAACCACAGTTCGCCGGTTCGATTCCGGCCGGGAGGATTATCTCGTTCTAAGTTAGATATATGACATGGCTTGTCTATGCGATTCATTATTCTGCCGTGGAATAAGCGACGTTGATGGATGCGACTATGAGTTTACTATGATGAGTAAGAAATTCGAGAAGAAATATGGTTGGGGAGACGGGGATACCTTTACCAAATTTTGTGCTGATTGCGAGGCAGTACATGATTTCCGGGAAGCTCCAATGGACTGCTCCCACGATAAGTAGTTTTATCTCTTCTTCATAGGTAAATAGTTGTAATGGAAGGGAGAGCACCTTTCATCACTGTCGAAGGAATCGACGGTGCTGGGAAATCAACGGCGGTCGGAGCATTGGAAAGTCATTTTGACGACGTCAAAACTACAAAAGAACCGAGCAATCTTTGGACGGGAGAGCAAGTTTATAGAGCCATTGGAGGAGATGAAACGCCTCCCCTGACGGACTTTTATCTGTTTATGGCAGACAGAGTTCACCATATAGACAACCTGATTAAACCCGCTCTTAACGATGGGACTATGGTTGTCTCGGATAGGTTCGCAGACTCTACGCGGGCATATCAGAACACTGCTCTCGGAGAACATATGATGGAGGAGTATGGATATGAGAGTGAACCTTACATCGAGTCCCTGATGGAGCCATGGAATATGGAACCTGGCCTCACTCTCTTCTTGGACATTTCGGTCGACACCAGTCTGGAAAGATGTGAGGGAGGAGACAAGTACGAAAAGAGAGAATTCCTCACCGCTGTCCGGTCCAAGTATAAAGAGTTAGAGAATAAGTATGATAGGTTCGTTACTGTAGACGCAGAGCGTCCGAAGGACCACGTTTGTGGTGAAGTCATCGGTATCGTTGAAGAGTTGAGAGAATAACCTTCATTACAACCCCCGTCTATTTTTTTATACATGGTAGATGTAGGAACTCTTCGTTTTCGAGACGAAAGAACGAAAACTCATCTGGAATCTGTTTATGGAGGAACGCAGGCGTATTATAACATGGATTCAGAAGAAATCCTCGTCGCTTCTGTAAATGATTTATCCAATGATTCATACTTACAGGAATTTATTAGACTGTTAAATCACGAGGTTCTTCATTCAATATTGCACGAGGAAGTTGGACGGGAAGCATGTGTTCAGCTGGATAATATAGACGACCTTTTTTATTCTCTCACAGACGAAACTTGGAAAATGGATGCAGACTAATCGGTATATTTAATAAGTACACAATCCAAGAATCGGTGCAGCGAGGTGGTCTAGTCTGGTCAAGGACACCGGGCTCATATCCCGTAGAGGCCGGAGGTTCAAATCCTCCCTTCGCTATGCGCGTCCGTATCCAAGCTGGTCAAAGGAGCTGCGCTTAGAACGCAGTGCTTAGTGTCTTCAGAGGTTCAAATCCTCTCGGGCGCATATGCCGGATAAATTTGAAGAAGCAATCGAGTCCATCGCCCGGCAGATGGAGCAGAGAGATTATGAAAATCTCGATGTAGAAAAGTACTTCAAGCAGGGTTGACTGAGTGGCCGAAAGTGCTGGGTCGAGGTCCCAGTGGTTAGTCCTTCACAGGTTCAAATCCTGTACCCTGCATACACATCATAATGCATAGGAGATGTCCAGAATGTGGAACTGAGATACGAGCATATAGAGGTATGAGAATAAGCAATGGACCATCTCCTCCAAAATGGATAGAGCATTATAACGACGACGTTAGACATTGTTCAAATCCAGAATGTGAAGGTGTAGCTATTAGCCGTCTAAATCCATTCGCATGGGTCATTTCAAAGATGCTTGGAGAGTCAAAAGAGAGAAAGAAGAGGATTCAAAAAGCAAAGTCTATCTATAAAGAAAACGATGGAAATATTTATCCAATATGCGAATGGAATGAATAGGTATTATTAAATCATAAGTAACCCATATACTGGTATGGGTGGAGACGATACATACCCAAGCGTGAGAGATGCACTGTTCGATGATGACAAGGTAGCCAATCTTTATTGTGGGATTAAGTGGTTAATATGGCAAGTTGGTTATCTTATTTTTGGTACTCTGTTGGTGGGATAGAATCAAGTCGAAACTCGATGAGTTCTGAATAGGTATATTTATTATAGACACTTGAATATATGAGAGTAGCAGGTCGGTGTGCCGAGCTTGGCCAAAGGCGGGCGGCTTAAGACCGCTTGGTTAGTCCTTCGCAGGTTCAAATCCTGTCCGGCCTATATGCCGTGACTGGGCATTGGAGAGCCCACATCCCTGGAAAGGATGCCTCCGTAAAACGAGTTGCAGGTTCGATTCCTGCTCACGGCGTTTGCCCATATAGCCTAATTGGATAAGGCAATGGCCTTCGAAGCCAGAGATTGCAGGTTCAAGTCCTGCTATGGGCGTGAGCGTGTGTAGCTCAGTTGGTAGAGTCCGCCGCTGATAACGGCGCGGTCGTTGGTTCAAGTCCAATCACACGCATATGGAACGTCTCTCCATTCCAGACGTCGAGTCTATCGGCGTGAAGTATTTTACGAACGTTGACGGTCCCTCGGTTTCTTGGAAAACTACTAATAAACTCGTAGGTCATAGTGTATCAAGAGACATGATACTATGGGTTAAAACTGAACAAAGATGGGGAATGTCGAGTCATCCTGAGCAGATTTATCTGGATTTGGGAGACGACGAGTGGGCTATTGCACAGGTTGTTCGTTATGAGAATATTGATTCCGATGACATATATAATTCCAAACTGACTGCTCGCTATATCGGGCGATAGTAGGTAAGTTTATTACATAATATCTCGTCTTATAGAATGCGCCCTCGTGGCCAAACCTGGATAAGGCGACTGGCTTCTAACCAGTAGATTGTGTGTTCAAATCGCACCGGGGGCATTATGCTGGCAAAACACGTGGTCTGTGATGGATGTGGGGCAAAGACGTTGGACGCCACGTTTGATGATGGACCTTATTGTGACGTAGAAGGAGTATTCGATTACAGTCAAATAACAGGACAGGAGATTACAGAGGTCCTCCCGATAAAGAATACAGACTGGGTTCGCCACGCATTTCCAGACCCCGAAGACGCAGTGGCAATCAATTTTAATGACTATTGCCCTGATTGTAAATGAAACTCGAAGCCAAATGTCCTGAGTGCGAAGAGTGGGAGGATGCGAGTGGTTTGAGAGGACTACTCTCTTGGTCATATAACCATGGATTCAAACATACTCGCACATACTCGCACTTACGAAGTCTGCGTTTGGCTCCGAAATCAGGTATAGTTATTAAGTAAGAAAGTCAATAGGTAACTGAGGCGGGCCCGTAGCTCAATTGGTAGAGCGCTCTGCTCATAACGGAGTGCGTGTGGGTTCAAGTCCCACCGGGCCCATGGAGGTAAAATGACAGACGAAATAGTACTCGACTCTGACAACGCCGAGAACATCAAGATTAAAATTGGTGACATCGAGGACCTCACGGTCGAGCAAGTAGAAGAAATGGGAGCGCAGGAAGCCTTCGAGGATGGACAAATCCGTATTATGCCAGATGGCCATCCTGGAAAGGGTAGCGTAGTCGGATTTACGATGCCCGTTGGAGACAAGGTTGTTCCTAACACTATCGGAGTAGATATTGGATGTGGCATGTTCGCTGCCCGTCTCCCGGGTTCAGCGGACCTCTACGATTGGGACCACCGTGCTATTCTCAACTCTGCTATCCGAGAGCGAGTCCCCGTAGGACGCAATGTCCATGAGAATAAGAGCTTCCACATGCACGAGGATTTCCCGTGGGAGGTATGCCAACGCAAGGTTGAAGAATTCAACGAGAATTCCGATTTCGAGGATGTAGAAGTCGATTACGGTCCTGAGTATTTCGACGACCTCATGGAGCGTATCTACGGGTCTACGAAGAAATCGAAGTATGTCATCGACTCTGTTGGTACTCTCGGAGGTGGCAACCACTTCATCGAAATCGGGGAGATGCAGAACCCCGGCGAGAGAGAAGGTTACCATCTTCCAGAACCCTTCTGGGTAATCGTACACTCTGGCTCTCGAAACCTCGGGGCTACTATCTGTAGTTACTGGCAGGAGAAGGCTGCAGTGGTTCAGAAGGCAGATGAAATCCGAGAGCATCTTGCTCAGTTCCCGAGTGAATACATCAACTTCAACCCGGACGAAGAGTCCGATAGCGAGGTCTTAGACTGGGTCCTCGGAGCGCATGGGGACTTTGTTAACTATGAGCCAATCCCCCGCGAGGAGCGCGAGCGCTATAAAGATGAGTTAAAGGAATGCGTCCCAGAGAATGGAAAGAAGGGCACGGATTACGATTACCTCACAGGGGAATATGCTCGTGGATACATAGCCGATATGATTTACGCGCAGACCTATGCGTCCCTCAGTCGCCGACACATGGCCGAGTCTGTCCTGGATGCGTGGTTCACGGAATTCTTCGACGGCTACTTCAAGGACGAAGAGGAACTCCCACCGGAGTTCAGAGGAGATGACCTTGGATTCGTCGAAGAAATCGAATCTGTCCATAATTACATCGACTTCGAGGACCAGACTATCCGCAAGGGTGCTACGAGGGCGCACGATGGAGAGCGAGCAATCGTCCCGTATAACATGAGAGACGGCACTCTCATTGTTAGAGGCAAGGGCAACGGAGATTGGAATAACTCCATCAATCACGGTGCTGGCCGAGTCGATAGCCGTGGTTGGGCAGGAAACGAAATCACTCAAGAAGAAGCTAATGAGGAGATATATGAAGCAGACGTGTTTGCTTCTATCGTTCCTCGTGACGAGGCTCCTCACTCCTATAAGAACTGGGAAGCCATTGAGAAGGCAATGGCTCCTTCGGCAGAAATCGAGGAGCGCCTGGAACCTCTCATCAACATCAAGGCTCCGACTCGATATTACGACGAGGAATAGCCAATGGAGCAGACCTTCACAAATATCGACAATGAAGGCTGCTGTCATAAGCGTGGCACTACGAATACTTACCACGGTCCTTATTTTACTCGCAAAATAGGGGACAGAACCCTCGTCATGTGCAAGTCCTGCAACAAGGATTTCGAGGTGTGGCTGGATAGAAATTACTTCGACACCTTCATGGAAACCGTTGGACGAAACGGGAACTATCGCAAATGAGTTCCTTCCCGTGGATTTGCCCTGAATGCTTTAGACAATATCCTTTCTGGATGACAAGGTTAAGAGTTAGCCATGTAGCTCGTATGCACCCAGAAAGATTTGATAAAGAGTCAGAGGTTATATGCGAGTATGAAGGATGACCCAGATTGTCCAGGATGCCATACGGAAATGGAAGAAGATAGGGTCGATGGAGATTGGAGAGTCTTCAGATGCCCGCAGGGGTGCAGCTTTGAGGTCCAGCGCCCGCTCGTTAGCGACATGGGAGGGATGACTATTGAGTCTCTTCAGAATATCAAAGCGTTCAACGATGGGGACTGAGGCGTCCTTTTGTCCGATTTGCGAAGAAGACGTACAAAGAGAACTTCTAAATACTCATGCTCGATGGACCCATCAAGCGAAGGAGGCTGGGATATTGTACGATGTGATTTGTGTTCTCGACGGTCAAAGTCGGTAGATTTATTATATACTCTGCCATCTTATCGTATATGCCCAGTTGGTGTAGAGAACTATCATGTGGCCCTGTCACGGCCGCGACGTGGGTTTGAATCCCGCACTGGGCGTTTCAGGCGCAATGGTTAATACAGGCACATGGCTCATACTAAATGGGTCAGGCGGTGCAACTCCGTCAAGCCTGTGCCGACGCCTCACGGTACAGGGGTAGCGCCCCTAAATCACCGCTATGCGCGGGCCGGCAGTTCACCTGGTAGAACGCCTGCTTTGCAAGCAGGAGGCACCGAGTTCAAGTCTCGGCTGGTCCATACGGGGAATTGGTGTAGCTTGGTATCATACGGGCCTTGGGTGCCCGCGACCGAGGTTCAAATCCTCGATTCCCCACTCGCAACCGACGTAAAATAACCTACGGTACAACAAATATAGCGTAAGAGGCGCTCTGTCGTCGGTTGCCGTGCCGTGGTTGGGTTAGGCAAACCCGGCTTGCTTGCTAAGCAAGCGCTCCTGAAAGATGGGGCAGAAGGTTCAAATCCTTCCCCCGGCGTAAATATTCTAATGGGATATTATTGCCCGTTTTGTGGAGAGGAAGCATACTGGGGACACCGAGATTACAAGTGTTGCAATAACGATTGTCACAATCACGGAGAGAAAATCTTCGGAGTCCTCCGAACAAATCGAACCCACGAAGAGGTTATCCAAGATGCCGCAGATGACAGAGACATTGACGTGCAAATCAACGAGGTAGAGAAAGAGCTTGTTGATGACAGCGTTACTCTGTATCGAATTAAGACTGAAATCGACGGAGAACCATTTGGATTTGAAATCAAGAAAAATGGAATGCGTATTTTCGAGGTAGGTGTGGAAGTCTTGTTCGATAACATGGAAGAAGCAGTCAAGGCTCAGTCATAGTCGGTATATTTATTATAAACTCTGCCGTTGGGTAATCCAGGAGGTCGCAACAGACTGAAATGCTCTACGGCACTTATATGAAAAGAGGCGTAGATGCTATGACCTCTCGAAGGAATACGCCTCAGTACACTGTAGAGATACTGGACGTAATAAGGTCCCTAAGTTTATACCTAAAAGCGTTCCAAGGCTCTATAAAACGGCAGAGCGGTCGGGAACGCCCGGCGGTCGCTGGTTCGATTCCAGCTTCCTTCTAATAATGATTGAAACACTAAGAATGGTTGTGAAGACGAGGACATCACCTTCGTCCTCGTTTATAGAAGTGCCGTCGTAACTGTAGTCTGGTAACAGCCCCGGTTTGAGACCGGGTTACCCGCATCAAGCGGGTCACAGGTTCAAATCCTGTCGACGGCGTACATTTTCGGTATATTTATTAGATGCCACGCTAACGATAGAGTATAATGGTTCAGCTCCGTAAGCGACCTAAACGGGCTCTTGCTAATCGCAAGTAGATACTGAACCAATCCCTTTTGCCTACCGGTCCCGCTTGGTGCGGGAATCTGGCTGTTGACCAGAATGCGCGAGGTTCGACTCCTTGGGTGGGCGTAGTGGGCCGGGAGCAAATCAAGGTGATGCGCCGGGCTTTTAACCCGGTTGTGGTGGGTTCGATTCCCACTCGGCCCTTTGGGACCGGAGCCTCACAATAGGCAGGATTAACCAATTTCGGAGGCGCAAGGTCCCTCGCGGGCCGGGAGCATATGAAGACATGCACGAGGCCCTTAACCTCACGATAGTGGGTGCAAATCCCACCCGGCCCTTTAATGCATCCGCAGAGAAAGGGTGACGCAACAGAGTCCAGGATACTCCATGAATTTCTCAGAAGAGAAATCCCCGTTTCTATTCCATTTGGAGACAATGAGAGATATGATATGGTTGTGGAGTCAGATGGAACTTTTGAACGGGTACAATGTAAGACTGGGAGATGCAAAAATGGATGTGTCATATTTGATTGTTCCAATGTTAATTTGCACGATGGAGAGAGACACGATTACCATGGAGATATAGAGTATTTTGCTGTTTATTGCGATTATACTGAAGAAGTTTACATGCTTCCAGTAGAAGAAACGGGTCGTTCTGAAAAGTCGCTTAGGGTAGAGGAACCAGAACAAACGTCGTCAAGAATAACATGGGCTGAAGATTACGAAATAGACACCTTTCTCCAGTAACTCTATTATCTATGCGTGTGATATAGGAATATGACGGATGACCCTTTTTTATCCTGGTTGTATAAGCAAGAGCGCTCTATCTCTCGGGAGGAGATAAACGATAAGTGGCCCAGAGCGCAATTCAAGAAAATGATAGGGATTACAGCTACCTTCGGAGAGTATAAAGGAGAGGAGGTTAGTCTTATCCCTACGAGAGACTGGAGGATGCATTACACCGGGATGCAGTCAGAGTTCGAAGAAATCACGGACATGGACGAGAGATAATCGCTACATTTAATATAGACTACTATATATTGATAGTAAGGACGCATGGTCGAGTCTGGTAAGACGTCGCCCTTACATGGCGAAGGCCGAAGGTTCAAATCCTTCTGTGTCCATTGCCCGTGGCCATAGAGCGTTCCAAGCTCGAAGGCTCCATAGGATAAGAGTCCACCAAGCGCGAAATGCGTTGGGCCTATCTACGTGGAGCAGGCTGATGACGCCCCTACGATATTGGCCGGTTAACGCCGGTGGGGTAGAACGGAGTCGCGCCCGTGTCTCGGGACAGGACCCTCGTGGAAGGGGTACGTGGCTGTAGACCACGATGTTCCAGGTTCAAATCCTGGTTTCCCGACTCTTTCTTAAGTCTTTAATAGGCGATATTGCTTATGTTTAATTAATGAGTGATGGGGATTCGGTTCCGCAACCTGAAGAACCGCCACATGAAGACTTCGATTGTGGCACGCATCAAGACACGGTTTCTTTCTACGTTTACGATAAATCAAATCCGAAGGCTTGGATACGAAGCGATATTACGATTGAACAGTCTTTGGATAATGACGGTTATGAAACCCTTTCTCCGTATAGTTGGAAAGAGCAGTATCAGTCCTTTGAGAGATAGCCATTAGGAGCCTCCTAAACAGTATTAGCAGGCAGTAAGAGAGCATTTCTTGAAATTATGATGTCAATATAATACTTTAGGGGCACGCTATACTATCTCGCTACCAAGAGAGTAGCTTTATAATGGATATGGATAATAGATAATTGGAGGACGAAATGAGAGAAATTCTGGAATCAAAAGACGGCGTCGAGCTTGAAACGGCAGATAATATTCATATAGAGCTGGACGTTTGCTGTTCGGGCGGTAACGTGTTTAGAGAGGAGGTCTCCCTGATTGTCCCTAAGGACAAAGAGATTGATACGAAAGGGGTCATTAGCCGGGCTAAGAAAGCATTTCTTGATAACTACAAGGAAGATAAGGAGTTCAGGAGCAAGTATGCTCCCCATGTAACGCCCGGAGAGCAGGTAGAGCTTACGATTATCTCTTGGATTCGCCAGCCTGAATACAGGAAATAGAATACCATGTCCGAAAAGAGAATCAAAGAGACAGAAATACAGGGCTTTCTCACAGGCGACTACGAATGTGGCCTGATTTGTCCTATGCCCTTACCGCAGCGTCATCAATTTGATTCTGATGCGGAGTGGCGCCAGTCAAGAGAAAAGTTTAATACACTATCTGCCGAAGATGGAGTATACATCGGTGACCTGATGCCTGAAGCTGTGAAGGATGGAGAATACGAATTCTCTATCACAGTTGAGGCAACGCCGGTGTCAAAAGAAAACGAGTGATTCAAAATGGGAGAAAAGACCTTAGTCCGATATTCGATGCACGAAGACCAGCCGCTTGTTATCAAGGATAGCGACGTCCACCTGAACAAGACGATTGAGAATAGCAATGTGTTCGAGGTCGAGTCCACAGTAGTGGATGATGAGGATAATGGCCGTTGGCACGAAGAGCTGGTCTTTGCCGAAGATGAAGACCAAGCAGAGAAAATGTATACGCGAGCGTGTGAAGAGTTCGGGTACGACGTAGTTGGGAACTTGGACATCGTGGAGCAGGAGGAAGCTCCGACGCCGGCGTAGATTTCTGTCGAAATTACTTATCGAAGCAGTGCGTTTATAATCACGTCCGATAACGGGTAGATTGTGGAACACATCGGGGCAACCCCTGAGTAAAAGACGTGGCTAATTTTATCAGACGAGCACTTCGACGCGTATTTGAGCGTTTCTTCCAAATGAGGGTTGTTAAACTAATCCGGTTCTTAGGAATGCTCATTGGAGTAGTAATGGTTGCTATGGCTCCTATTTGGATGCCCGTGGCAATGGCAACGAGTATTACCTTCTACATCACAGGTTCATTTGTTGTTGCTGGAGCCGCTGGTTTAGGAACCTCATCAACGGTGATATACACGGTAAAAAGGTACACTGGGACCTCATAGTACATACATTTATTATGTAGGGGCGCGTAGATAGATTCATGGAGAAAATGGATTTGAACATCGAAACAGACGAGACGATTTGCTTTTGCTGGGATAGGGACGCGACGGTAAACATCGGCCAGTGGCCCGGCCCGATTCCATTGGAGTGGGTCCAGTATCTTCAGGAGGAAACTCATCATCAGGTGTGGGCTACTGGCAACCAGAGGCTAAAGTCCGAGGCGAGACTCAAGGGGACAGAGGAACTCTTAGATTCCATCCCCGGCCACGAGGCAGTCCTTCACCGGAACCCCGGTCGTCGGGAGCGCCTCCGGCTCGTTCAGAGAGTTGTAGATGCAGACGTATACGTAGTGATTGATGACGTTGACCTGACCGATATGGAAGAAGAAGGTTTCATCTACTATACTCCTGAGGGATTCATCGAGGCACACTCGCCCTTTCTTTCAGAGGTGAAGGATGCCGAGAACCCCGATATTCACCCTGTAGACCGTTATAATTCCAAATAATCAGTATATTTATTACCTGTTACCCAGAATTGGTATTTGAGGAGAATAGTCACGCCGCGAGGTGAAATAGGCTGTAGCGGATAAAGATGGCGACCAATAACAAAATGGCGACCAATAACAAAATGTCGACAAAGTCGAATTCCGGCAAAGTTAAGACCGAGAGTACCGCGGAAGAGATGCTTGCTCAGTTCGAGAGCATCAAGTCTCGCAAGGAGAATGCGACTGATATTCGAGTTCTTCTTCCCTCGCGCGCGCACGTAGAGAATAATAATCTCGTTGTCCGTGACATCGCTAACTGCAATGGAGAGTATGCGTCTCTCACTGAAAACCGCAAAGAGATTCTTAAGATTGTCAAGGACCACCCCCAGGAGCCTCAGGATGTTATCGCCAAGCGAGCTAACACCTCTGGGACGTCTGTTAGTCGTACCATCAACAACTTCGGCTTCGTTCTCGACGACCATCGGATTTTCAAGTACTTTGTCCTTGAGCAGAAGACCGTTCTTTACGGAGAAGGGGATGGAGAGGAGAACGAGGGAGCGTGGGAAGTTGAGTTCGATTACCCGACTGGCGTTGAGGTTGAAGAGTACGACGACGAAGAAGAAGCGCGCCGCGTGCTTTTTCACCTCGCCAACGCGTTTGAAGAGTACCCTGTCCTTCGGAACCCGGAAGGAGAAGTCGTAGAGTCCCACGGAGTTCTCGACCTGATTGTTGATGAGCAGGAGTGGACGGAGGAAGCCATCAACGGCATCGGGGTTATCGAGGAGTCCCATGGAGACATCATCTCCTTCTTCGAGTCTGTTAACGATGGAGGATTAGACACGGGTACGATGTTCGACGATGACGAGCTGTTTACCATTTTCAAGCTCCTTGCGATGCAGGATACGGAAGATTCGGATGACCTTGCTCGTAAGGTAGCAAAGCATATCTGAATAGGATACGGCCTATTCTTTAGCGCAACGCAGTAGAAGTACGTAATTTTATTACATAGGAGGGTCTTATCTTGAATTGGAGGTAGATTTGATGACAGCCGAAACTGACAGGCTTATCAAAGGGACCTACGAGACAGACAAAACGATATGCGGCGTCCGAAAGATATATCGTAATAATAGTAGATGGTCTGTCGTCGTCCCTTTACTGATTAGGCAGAGGAGCGAATACCAAAATGAGAAGACGTGTATACGGCCATCGACAAGGATACAGATACGATGTTTGTAGGCTTGTCAATGGAAGACCTTCAATCGTTTATCAGTCCGGGTACGAGAGTACGAAAGAGAACGATTGGAAAAGTCGATAGCAGAATTACTATTCCCACCGAAGAAATTCACGAGGGGTTCTTCGAAGACGTAGTAGAATCTGCTATCGAGTGGCATAAGGAGTATAATATCATGCGCGTTCGTCCTGCTCTACCAGAGGACATATATGAATCAAGGTACGCATCCAGAAGGAGGAGAGATGAGCAAAACAAGTAATGATTTCCAGTATGCGGAGGATGACCCAGTTAAGATTCCAGATGACTTGAGGGCTGAGTTTAACGGCGAGTTCTCATGTGGCTGTGGGAGTGAGATTCTTAATTGGAAAGGTTGTCTTCGTAGTGATAGGAGAATAGTGGTAATGGGCCGATGCCATACTTGTCACGACGTTGGTTCCATATCATACTGTAGAGAAACAGGTAAAGTAATATCTACGGGCGCGTATGATTCAATAGAACAATGATTGATGTTGTTATCGCGTCATTAATAGTAGCAATCGTTTTCACGGTTTTCATTTTCATTGAGTCGATTGTCTTCATGATTAGAGCAGAGGACCCCGGACAGTATCAGATAAGTTGGAATCGAGTTCTGACTTACACGGTTATGTTATGGGTTCTATCGACGGTATCGTATTACGGGGTTGGATTCCTTAGCGGATATGTCGCCTCGTTTGTTTGAACGCGCCCGCGCGAATATAGACAGAAAGTCAGTATCTTTATTATAGATAGCCGCGATAGATAGAGTAGAGAGTGAGAAAATGAGCAAACAAGCCCAAACCAAGCTCCAGCAGTTACTGAGCGAGAGCGATGTGGGCCAAATCCCCTTCCGTGAGGCTGTGGAGAGTTTGGCTGATGAATGCGGCGTTCAGAACCAAACTGCTAAGCAGTACGTGTACAAGTACGCAAACACCGAAGAGAATGTCTTCGGAGACAAATTCGTTAAAACCATGAAGCAAGAAACTGAATCCGATACGGCGACGCAGAACACCACGACCGAAAACGCAACGAAGCAGACTGCGACTGAGGAAGTCGCGGGGCACATCGAGGACGACATTTCCCGGCAGGAGTTGGAGGCAGAGGTCGGGGGAGGCACGGGCGTCTATTACGATGGCAAGAACTTCATCAAGGAGGAGGAGTGGGTCGAAGAGCACGGCCCCGACGAGCCTATCCCCGGTCTGGAGGTTCTGGAGGATGTTGGTCATCCCCTCGTTCCTGACCTCGACTACCAGTACCTGAAGCGTCGTCTCGTCGGTAACTACACGGACGTCGAAATCACCGTGGATGCGATGGCTGATGAGGACTTCTCGGTTCTCCTGGAAGGGGAGACAGGCGTCGGCAAGGGTGTTCTCATCAAGTTCATCTGTATGCAGACCAACCGACCCCTTATCCCGGTCAACTTCGACGAGGGGATTACCTTCGACCAGCTCGTCGGTCACTACGGTCCTGCCGAGGATGGAGGATTCGAGTGGAAGCCCGGTTTCCTCCAGTACGCGACCGAGCGAGGATACACGTTCCTCGCAGACGAACTCAACGCCGCGCCCGGTGAAATCACGATGGCACTGCACGGTCTGACTGAGGACCGTTCCAATCGTCGTCTCGACCTCCGGGAGAAGGGAGAAATCATCAAGCCTCACGAACAGTTCCGATTCGTCGGAACTATGAACCCGGCTCACGCGGGGTATGATGGTGCGAAGAACCTCAACGACGCATTCCAGACTCGATTCTACACCATCGAAATCGACTACATGGATGCGAAAGCGGAGGTTCAGCACATCCTGGAGAAGGCAGGGAACCACATCACGGAGCGCGAGGCTCGGCGTCTTGTTGACCTCGCAGGAAACCTCCGGGCGATGTACCCGAAGGAAATCAACACGCCTATCTCGACTCGTGAACTCATCAAGGTAGCGAAGATGAAGCGGCGTCTCAGTCTCGTCGATTCGACGAAGCTCATCTTCGGTGGCATTGCAGAGCCTACGGACAAGGACGCGATTAACAAGGCTATCAAGACCACCCTCGGAAAGAACTAAGACAGCCGTTTAGTCCCTGTTTTGAGCGCAGTACTGAAAAAGAGTCAGTATCTTTATTACCCGTAATAGCGTATAGATTAGTAGGAGGAGAGATTAAAATGACATACGGAAGACACAATCGTTCCAACGGCATCAAGCTCAATCCAGAGCACATGGATGCTGATGGAGTCCGAGAACGAATCAAGAACCAGCACCGCAAGAACATTCGGTCCTCCGATACCCGCCGGCAGTTCCTGCAGAAGTACGCCCGTATTATTTCGGGCATCATCGAAGCACGGTTGGAGTTCGGCCAGCTTGCCTGCGTCACTATGGACAGTGGCGACCCTGTAATCAATATCCCCGCGCGGGAGTTCGACCAGCCGGTTACAGATTACGAGCAAGACGTGTTCGATATGATGATGCAGGAAACCCTCACGGTCCACGAAATCCTGCACATTCTGTACACGAACTTCCGGTCCTTCAAGCGCTATCTCAACAAGTGTGAGATGGACAAACAGCCGTTGTTCAAAGAGATTTGGAACGGCTTCGAGGATGGTGCTATCGAGGAGCAGGGGCGCCTCGCAATGAGCATCGGCGACGAACTGGAGGTGATGAACGCGAACTTCACCGAAGACATCGTTTTCGGGACAGAGCAGTCTAACGGAGACATGGTCTATACGATGCACGAGGCCGTGGTCGCGGGAATCGTGGACAAGTCCGTTTTCGATAGCGGCGCTCTCAGTAAAATCCGAGACCCGAACGAGAACCACCGGCTCTCGACGCCTCAGGACCAACAGACCTTCGAGAACTTCGTTCCGAAAATCGAAAGTACGGCGAAGTCTGTTCTGACTGAACCCTCGTCGAAGAACCGTAACGCTATCATCTACGACTTCTACGAGGATTACCTCGACCTCTTGGATGAAGCCCAAATCGACGGAGCCGAGCAGCGTCGTAAGCAGCACCAGGAGGAAAGTGGGCAGGGGCAGGGGCACGCTCACCCGAACCCGAACATGCCTGATGATTCCGAAGGTCATACCGGAGGGGAGCGCCAGGATGCGTATATGCTTGGCGATGATGACCAGATGGAGGATATTGATGAGCGCGTGAGCGGCGCTGGTAACCCGAGCGAGCCAGAGGATGAAGAGGAGGAGCAAGAGGGCTCGGGTGGGGGAGGAGAGCAGGAGCAGGAGGAAGACGAGGACGAGCAAGGCCATGGACAGGACGTAGAGACGAAGGACGACCTCGAACAGGAATACGAGGAGGAGCTTGAGTCCGAGTGGCAACAGATGGCTCAGTCCAATGATGACATCCGCCAGGAGATGGAGGAAGCAGTCCGAATGTTGGAAGCCATTGAAGATGGCACCAATAGTTCCAATAGCGATTGGGACCCTTCCTCGGTCGAACTGGAAATCCCAGAACCCAGCGATGACTTCCACCAGGACCGTCGCAACGAAGCGAAGCGACAGGCGAAGCAATTGGAGAACATCCTCCGGTCCCGGCTTCGCAATGAGCGTAAGAGCAAGACTCAAACCCACCGACGTCGTGGTAAGTTCGACCGTCGCCGTATGATGGCGGCTTCCCGAGGGAATACCCGAGTCTTCAGTCAGGAAATCGAACCGGACGAGAAGGAATACGATTGCGTTATCGTTTACGACCGCTCCGGTTCGATGTCTGGCGATGACAGAGACTTGGAAATCGCCGGTGGGATGCTGGCATATGCTCTCCATGCAGTCAACGTCAACGTGTCGACAATCGGACTCTATGGGAGCGAGGCCCGGCTGGAACTCCCGTTCGGAGTCGACCCTGACTTCCGGAAGGAAACGCTATTCGCGGGAGATATTTCTGGAGGGACTCCTCTGTCAAAGGCAGTGTTCCTCTCCCGCCACCGGCTCGCCCAGAACGATTCCATGCCGTTTATGATTGTCATTACGGACGGCCAGCCGGACAATTTCAACTGGTATAAAGAAGAGCTGATGAAGTGCAACTTCCCGATTATCGGGGTCTACCTTAACACGAGCAGAAGCGCAGAGGATGTTAAGGATTGCTTCCACCGAGTGAGCAATGTTTCAGGGGACAACCTTACTCTGGAACTCAAGCAGTTGGTCCAGCAGATTATGTTCTAATCTGCTCTTTTCCATAGATTTATTACTCATTACCTGGTATCTTTTTTCGGAGGTCCAGGTATGAAGGACATACATAAGAAACTGATGCAACAGTGCCTTGAGGATGCTGCTGACCTCGTAGATGAATTTAACGAGGAAGTAGGAACTCAGTTTGATACCGAGATGAGGGTCGGTTCAGACAACGTATCCAAGATGGCAATAATGCTGTACAAATCGAGGACTCAGGAGAGAAACATGAAAATGACTCACAACGGAGAGAACCTTCCAAACGAAGATGAAGCAGAGAGGATGTTCGGATGAGATTGAAAGACTTAGCAGTTGCCATTTCGGCGCTGGCTGCCCTTATGGTGGCTATGGCGATTATGCGAGTAGTCGTGACTCGCCCTATCCTGCTCCCCATCGTCGGGGTCTGGATTCTGGCATACGTTTATGTTATCACTAAGATATATCGTCACGGCATGGATGTTAGTTTGAAGCCCTCCCGGTCAGAGCTTCCTAACATCTCGGTTCCCTTCGGAAGACAGGACTGTGGTTGCTTTTGGTTCCGGGAAAAGAAAGCTGTCTTGGTAGAAGAAAGCGAGCCCGTTCACAAGAAGGAGGAGATGGATGCAAGCGTCGAAGTCTCTAAGGGAACGGCCGACAAATACCGCTGCCGGGACTGTGGCGAGGAATATTACAAGAACATCGAGTGGGAAGAAACAAACGTCATGTTCTGGGATGACCTCGACGTTGATGACATAGTTGGTCTTAACGAAATTGACTGACTTTAGGTATCTTTATTACCCGTTCCTGAGTAGATAGAATCGGAGGAAGAGAAAAAATGTCAATCCAAGACGACCGAGGCAGTGCCGCCCCCGCGGTGTTGATGGCTCTGGCAGTTATCGGAGTTGTAATTCTCGGCGGCGCCGTCGCCGCTCTCGAAACAGTCGACGAAGGCCACGAGAAAGTGGTGAAAACGAAGGGGGATACGCAGGGCACGTTCACGCCCGGTGATTGGTACTTCATCAATCCCGTGACTCAGTCTACTGAGTCTGTCGATGTTCGTCCCCAGCTCTACGAAATGGTAGAAGCCCAGGGACAAGGAGATAAGGCTAATACGGACGACAGCGTTAAGGTCATTACCAACGACAACATGGAGGTTGGAGTTGACGTGGCTGTCCGTTACCAGATTACGGACTCTGTGAAGTTCTATCAGGAGTACAAGACGAAGAATCAGCTTGAACAGCGTCTCATCCGCAGTGAAACCCGAGACGTAGTTTACAGTGAGGCTGGTGGGATGCAGGGCAGCGACATTGCCAATAAGGAATCCCGCGCGCTCCTGAAGAATTCTGTCGAGGACCGTCTTCACAACGAGTTCGGTGATGCTGGCGTTGAACTGCTGTCAGTAGACATTCGTGGCGTTCACTACCCGCAAGAGTATCTTGCTGCCGTAGAGCAGAAGAAGATTAAGCAGCAGGAAATCGAAAAGGCCCAGTATGAGGTCCAGGTCGCCCAGCAGCAGAAGGAACGCGACATCACCCGAGCAGAAGCCGAGGCAGAGCAGATTCGGATTGAGGGCGAAGCTCTCCGGGACAACGCTCAAGTGCTCCAGCTCCGTTACATCCAGGCTCTCCAGGAAGGCGAGACCATCTACGTTCCCTCTGATGGAGGGTTCGAGATGATTAAGGATGTCGATAGCGAGAGTGATGACAACGATGGAGGAAACTAAAGGCTAAGCAGAAGTCTTTATAAGCCCCACATACAATATTTAAACCGTCTCTGTCCATGGGACGAGGGCGCCTTTCGGGGCGTGAGGGGAAATAATCCCCTGCCATAAGTACCGAGAAAGTGAATCTGATATGTCTACCAGAACGGAATACGCCGATGATGCGCTCGTGATGGAGAGCGATACTACATTGGCAGAACTCAAACAGTTCGTGGAGCGCAGGACTCGAAACCCATACATCATGCATGGAACCTTGGTGTGGAATTTCTCTTCTCATCAAGTAGATGCTGATGCTTTGGCTACTGCCGCAGAGTCCAAACTGAGCGATGATAAATACATCATCCCTTTCCAGGTTACAGGAGTCTGGGGATACATGACGCATCTAATCCCCGAGCGCGTTTCTCTTGATTCACAGGTCCTCGTCTATCTCAAGGACGATGCTGAATATGTCGAGTACAATAACCTCCTAACGGAAACGGAAGGAGAGGAGGTTGATGAATTCAAGACTGAATTGGAAGATGACCTTTCAGCATTTAACGTTAGATGACCATGAAGAGCTTCCATTCGGAGAGTCGGGATACCTGCGAATCCCGATGCGATTAGCGGAGCGGCATCTAACGGCAGAGACCGAGTCTGACAAGGCGGAAGTTCAGGCAATAGGCACCCACCTACAGGTCCTTATACGCAGTCAGCGGCGCGATATGCTCGTTAGACTGCCTTTAGAGGACTGGGAGGCTTCTAAGCCTTACTCTCGGTCTCTCACAGGATGGACAATCAACCTTCAGCGATGGAAGGACAACGTATCTGTTCACAACGGATACGTCAACGTCGGCATCGCAACGAAAGAGAACTTTTAAACAGATGGGATTTTACGAAACAGAGAGTAAAATAACCTACGACAAGGCTGAAGAAATTGTAGATGAGTTCGTAACGAAGTATAGCCACCGTCGGTCATATGTTCGGACCCGAGATATTTGCTCGGAGATGGAGATAGAGCCGACTATGCACAATAAAATTCGCATCCACGACGCTTTAGATGGCAGATGCGAAGCAACGTCTCGGTCTAATGGAACCAAATTCAGAATCCCCGAAGCAATCAAATGATGAACAGCCACAAGGATACGTTATCGAAGTTAAGCCTGCTACGAAGGATGTGGGCACTTTCGTCTATCGGGAGGGGGCAGAGATTACTCTTCAGCTTGGGATGGATGATAGGCCGGACCTGGTCCGCAAGTTCGGAACTTTCATGCGATACGTCGCTTCCAATCATAATGCCGTCAAGTTAGGATGCATGGATTGTGGGGAGGAGATATACGCATCAGGTGATGTCCCTGACATGGAGCATGAATTCAAGGAGGATGATTGCCCCGAGTGTGGAGGTAGGTTGATTAACCTGGACTACGAATTCGATTGAAAAGACAGGTTTGAATTTATGAAAGAGAAAGTAACAGCGTTAGTCGACGTTCGAGAACCGCCAGAGCTTATTGCTGCTGTCAGAAATCATCCTGATGTAGAGAATTATGAAATCACCAAACTGGATGCGGGAGACATCGTCATCAGGGGCGTTGGGTTTGAAAGAAAAACTCTCCCGGATTACATCTCTACGTTGCTGGGCAAGGAAGAACGAAACCTTCCAGACCAGATTACCAAGATGGACGAGGCTTTTAACCATGGATATATATTAGTAGAGGACAACCTTGAAAGTGTGAAGACGCTTGGTCACTCACAAATAAACCCAAATTCTGTGATTGGCTCCCTTGCGTCTACGGAAGCGAGAGATAACGGTGTTCGGGTTAAATTCTGCTCGAACATGGAACTCCTTGTAGATATGGCCGTCCGACTCGGGCGAAAACATCACGAGGACCCGGTCTCAAAGCTGCTCCCTAAAGGTTCTGTCAGCGGAATAGATGAACCATTTGCTAAGATGGCATATGGTTGCATGGATAACGTAGGAAAAGAAACAGCAGAGACACTCTACGATAAATTCCCGTCCATGAGCCTGATGTATGATATGGACAAAGAGGACCTGAAAGGGGAGCTTATTGAAATTGATGGTATAGGAGACAAGACAGCAGAATCCATCATACATCAATTATACGCGAATAAATGAAATTCATCTGTAGTGAGTGCGAGGAGAAAACCCCTGTAAAATCTATCCAAGTTGAACGGAACCTCTGCCGGAGTTGCTTGGAATATCAGGAGGGGTATACAGTCCCAGAGTGTCCTAAGTGCAGTTATCAGGTTGATATGGTCAGAGTGGATAATCACCTATACATCTGTCCTGCCTGTGGCCTTTGCCGCTCTTCTCATCCGGACCACCTTACAACTAAGGGGAATCCGAGTGTTGTTTGTCCCATAATGAGAGAGGTTATGGACATGGACGACTTAGAAAGGAGCCACTGGCATTATGAAGAAAACGAGGGCCATGAAGAATCCTATATCAGGATTAGCCACGATGCTCACTCTCAACTGCACGATTATAGCAAATTACTTAATCAGGAACGAGACATGGTTCAACATAAAAACGGTATAGAGGTTGTTTTTGAAAACCTTGTCAGATTAGACCTGAATAGGCTGTCCATGCACCATCATTATCATCCTGTTCAGGCTGGCCCCCATTATTTCGATTACGTACTAACTCGATATGCGTTCCCTGATTACCTGGATTCCACAGTGCTTGCTAATGCTCTCGGTCACGAACACCCGGGAGAGGTACCTTCGGAGTTAGAGGATATACGCCAAAAATTTTCAAAAGAGCGCCGAAAGCATTTTTAGGGTTCCGCTGATATATCCTCAAAGCAAGCGTTTACCAAGATTTAAATAGAAGGGAGAGAGAAGTGATAATAGAAAGTACGAACCACTTGGAATTTCAATGACATATAAAACACACGACCAGATGGCTAAGGAAGAGAACGTCTATGAACGCCAGCTCCGGGACTGGTACTTTGAAAACGGTGGTTCGGCCGTTATCATGTCCAACTCGGGCGCTGGAACTCGCATGGACCTCCCCGACGTCATTGGAAAGTACGCAGGGCAAGAGTTTGCCCACGAGGTAAAGTATACTTCAAACGATTACGCGAATCTCACCAAGGACAAATTAGAGGGTCTTCTTCGATTCTCTAAAAACTGGGGAGCGACGCCTCTACCCACGGTAAGGTTTTCCAAGGACATCCATTGGTATACCTTTGAGCCTGAAAGTGATGGGTTCGAGCAGTGTGTTACCAAGGATGGAGGAATGCAAATCGCCCGGGAGAACAGAGAAACTTACACAACCCTTAACGACCTCCTTGAGAGAGCAAAGAACGGCGACGAAGACAACGACGAAGAATAGTTAAACAGCAGTAAAATATGGCTCCAATTCCACGGCCCGGCAAATGGGTTAAGAAGCAGTTTGAAGAAGCAGTATTTAGTACAATAAACAAATTCAACAGGCCCACTACGAGCCATGGAGATAGTCCTCGGGTAGATAACCCTGAACCTCCATATGGCCGGAAGATTCATCCTCGATGGATTTACCAGTTAAGAGAAAACAGCACTCTAATCAACAACTCTATTGAGGAGAAGGTTTCTCAAACATTCCGCCGTGGGTTTAGTGAGTGGGATAAAGCGTACGCTGCTAAATGTCCCAACTGTAAAGCGGAATTCCATACTCTGGAAAAGTTCAGAGAGCAGCTTGGACAGTATGGGGACCAGATGGAGGATGATGACGTCGACTTAGAATCTCCTCGAATCTGTCCCGAGTGTGAGGAACTCGGAGAGATGCATTATCCTGATGACGAAGATAAGGAACATGGTGAGGATTTCTTCCGTCAGGCAAACGAGAAAACAGACGTCCAATCGCATCTGGAGCCGATGCAGCAAAATTCAGTCGGGCAGAAATTCATTGACGTCTGCAAGGAACTCGCATGGGACATTCAGTCTTTTGACGACGCCTGGATGCTTTTCGAGAGGGAATATACTCTCGACCCAGAGCGCGGAGTTATTCTGGATTATGACCTAAAAGGAGTACATCGCGCTCCTCCAGAGGTCATGCGTTATTCCATCAACGAGAAAACTGGAGAGTTCGGCAACGAGTACTGGGTATGTCCCAAGTGCCGAGCGCAACAAGAGAATTATCACCCGGAGAAAGAGCCCGAGAATTGTTCTCACTGTGGTGGCTATACGTATGAAGTCTACGCTGTAGCTCTTGATGAGCCAGGAGGAGACCCGCAGAACTATTACATCAGAGGCGAGTTCGCGCACGCGAGTGAATATGAGCCTTCTAAGTTCTACGGATATTCTCCAATCCTAACGCTTTGGGAGGAGGCTCGTACAGTCGAAATGATGGACGATTGGTATAAGACAGCATACGAAGAGCGACGTGCTCCTCGAGGAGCAATGCTTGTCAGGTCTTCAAACGCTGAATCTGTACGAGCGTTTAATCAGGGTCAGATGGAGAAACTTCGTAATGACCAGCATTACATTCCAACCTTCATTGATGACTCTGATGGAGCAGGTAAGGCTCTTGAGTGGGTCAGCCTCTTAGAGGACCCGGTAGAAATGCAACATATGGAGATGCGCGAGTGGTTCCTGGAGCGCATTTCTGCTAAGTATGGTGTAACCCCTGCGTTCCAGAAGGGCAGTCCGAATAATAGTGGCTTGTCTCAGTCTCTGGAAATCGTTGTATCTAACCGGTCCGCTGACAGACTCCGTCATATTTTCAACGATACGTTCATCCCTGCTTTCCTTGGACAACTGAAAGTCGAAGGATGGGAAAGAGAGCTACGTCCTGTAGAGGAAGAAGACGAGGCAGCTGATGCAGACGTTCAGGGCAAGTACGTGATGAACGCCAAGAGAGCTGTGGACGTCGGATTCGATATTGAGTGGACCGAGGATGACAAGCTCAAAATCCATCCTGGCGACCCAACAGAAGATATTGATTACGCCGATGGAGAGTTCCAGCCTGATAGTGAGCTGCCCGCTGGTGGCCAGCCAGGAGGTGGAGGAGGGCCAGAAGATGGAATGCCTCAACCCGGAGGAGCGAATCAAACTGGCGGTGCTCCAGGAACACCTCCTCATCAGGAACCACGTCTCCAGAACTCTGATGCGTCTGTAACCACGGGGAGTAGTGGATATTCTAATGCCCGATATGGAGCCACATCTGGTCAAGAAATAGACCTTGTAGCTCATATCGAGGATATGTTAGAAGAGCAGGCTAAGGAAGTGAATAAGTCTGCAGAAGACGTTACCTGGGACGATATAGAAATCAGCGAGAATATCAGGATTTGGATTAAGGACCCGGAGGAGGCTCCGGAGGAGGCAGAGGTAGTCCATGACCCAGATGAAGATGTGCCTGCTGATTACTATTACGAGGAGGAGATATGGTCTGCGGCTGCTAAGGCAGAACAGGTCAACAAGACCGCGGAGGCCATAGATTTTTTCTGGCGCCCGACGTTGTCTTCGATAGTCAAGCAAGACCAGGAGAGCGACGTCGATAGTGAGGGAACGGGAGAATACGAACCATACGACCCACCAGAGTCTTGTGAGAGAAGATACTTAGAAGCTGAAGGGATTGAAGAGGACGACCTTACAAATGGCGTCCAGGTATTCACTGGTCCCGAGGGTAAGCAGTTCTACTGTGGGAACTGGAAGCAAGTAGGGGCGTGGGAGGAAGGAGCAGATGAAGACTTCGACCCCGAAGGCAGAGCCATGGATAACGTCGATGTGAACGATAAAATCCAAGAGGGTCAAGAACTCGAAGAGTATGAAGGTTTATTCGAGTTTGAGGACTGGAGGGATGTAGATGAGGGACAAGACATTGTCCTTGATTCTAAAGATAGAGATGGCTGGGAGCGGTTCCAGTTCATCGACGCTAAGCAAGGTAATGCTATACTGAGAGACGAAGAAGGAGAGCTTGCCATTACGAAAGCAGACAACGTAGCAGATAGAACTCAAGGAGTAGTCGGGGAATTAATAGATGAGAAGTACAGGGAGAGATACCAGGATTACGAAGTCCCGCGCGAGATATATACGGCTGACCACGTAGAGTCTAAGGAACTCATCGAGGATGAAGAAGGTGGTATCAACAGTGGATATACCCGAGTCGTCACATTCGATAATGACGAAAAGGCTATCTACAAAAATTATCGGGGCAGCTCTCACGAGTGGTGTCTTGATGGAGACGCTATGGCATACGAGTTGTCCGATATGATTGGGATGGGAGATACATTCCCAGAGACAGCCCGTACAGACCTGAAGAACGGATTTGGCTCTGCTCAGTTATTCAAAGAGAATACCCAGAGTTTCAAGGACGCTGTCATGGACGATGACGGATTCATAGATGGAGACGTCTACCAGGCTGATGAGATAATAGTGGATAATGCCGAGGACTTCGGTAACATCGCAACGATTGATTACATGACTGGGAATCGGGATAGGCATGATGATAACTTTATGATTGACGATACATTCAACGTATACGCAATCGACAACGGAGGTCATCCAACGCCTAAAGATGAGGCAGGGAACGACGCTATGTTCCTCATGTATAAGTATATCGCAAGCCATATCCAGGGAGCAAGTGATTCTCCTGGGGAGTTCGAGGATAGCCTTCTCGAGTTCTTCGAGGGGAGCAGAGAGTCTGCATTAGACAATGTAGAGTCTATTGTAGAGAATAAGGAGGAAATCCTGACGATGGCAGAATCGTTCTATGGGCCTACCTCTAAGCCAACCCGAAGGTTCAGAAACATGATCGAAGAGACTGAAGACGGTAAGTTATCTATCGAGGAGAGCTTAGAGACTGATATAGAACAGCTCGAACACGAAATCCTCAATATGAATAGAGATGCTTTACCATGAAAATCAATAAGAGAGTAGATGGAGATTACGAGCAAGTAGCAAAGGTCACTGCTTCGGGAGAAGTAGAAGGAGAATCATCTACGGCGCAACGTCTGAAAAACGAGTTAGATGGCGAGGGAGTATTCGTACCGGGTCTTGATGATGACCGAGAAAATTGCTTCGTTCACGAGGGTCCAGACCTCTTGATTTACTTGGAGAATAAGTATAGCAACGGTCACTATTCTGCGAGTTTAGAGGATGAAGACTTCGAGGACATGGCTGAAATGTCTGACTCTTCTCTGTTCGAGGAGTAGACGAATCATATAAAGGCTTGGAGAAAATATCTCAAAGTGATGCCCGACCCCGAGGATAGAGGAGTTAATGTGAATGTCGTCGACGTTCTTAAATCTGCTTCTAATAGTGGTGAGTCTGCTTTTACAGAGGTAGTTAAGACAGACAAATTAGAGAAGTGGAGAATTTACGTTGACGAGGAATCGAAAATCCCTGACTGGGCCGAGGTTATTGAAGGCCCGAGAGGAGGGATATACTACTCTGTACAGGAGCAAGAGTTAGTCAACGAGTTACTGACTCCTCCTATGCACGAGGTCGGAGAAGATTTCGACCTCGAAGAATTCGACCTGAATCCATCAGATGCAGACAGGCCAGGACAGGCCAGGATTTCTGAATATTCATATGGGTCGAGAGGAGCACATAGAGTCATAGAAAGAGCAAATCAGTACGAGGATGAAGATAATCCAGACTACTGGAGAATTTACGTCAATGATAAAGACGAGGTTCCAGAGTGGGCTAAACTACGAGGACCCAATAAACAGGGTAACTATTACTACAGGGTCCATGATGAGGGCCTATACCACGACCTCGTAACAGAACCACAGCACGAAGTCTCGAACGACGAAACACTCGAGGAGTATCTCGAAGAACATGGGGGCACAGAAGACGTTCAAGAAAAGGAAGGCCCCGAAAGAGAGTACTGGAGAGTCTACGTCGACAACGAAGAAGAGGCTCCTGACTGGGCAAACGTTGTCGGGCCAAGCTCTGAAGGAAATCTTTACTACATCGTCTATGATGAGGAGTTGTTCCGTCAGCTCGTAACTGGAATAGAGCACGAGGTTGATGATTACGACGTCGATGCATACCTGGACGAAGTTCAGGGAGGAGATAGCATCGAAGAAAAGCTGGACGATGCGACGATTCTAAAGAGAAAATTCCAGATTTACGTAGAAGACGGAGGAGCGGTCCCTGACTGGGCACAGGCTCACGTGGGTCCTTGGGGCGGAGTTTATTACATCGTTTACTACAAACCGCTATTCGATGCTCTGATGCAGGAACCTAAGCATGAAATCCCTGGAGATTTCGACCTCCGAGATTACATGTACAATGGTCCTGGAGAAGGTGTAACTCACGATAGCGGAGAAAACGAAGAGCCTGATGATAAGTCCAAGGGGCCTACCATCATCGACGTAGAGAAACGAAGAATCTACATTGATGAGGCCAGCGAGGCTCCCGATGGAAAGCAGATACACCAGGGAGATAAAGGTGGCTTATACTACATAGCAGGCAGTGATAGCGCCGAAGAGGAATCGGACGAAAAGACAGAGGGGGAATATCATACCTATTCCGACTTCGGTGAGCGCCTCGCTGACGCGATTGAGAGCGGAGATATAGAAGATATTTCTCCGGGGGAATACGGAGAAGGCATAGACACGATAAGTGATGGAGACCTCTTAGAGGACGCATACAGACTTGAAACGAGAGAGGCTGTAAGAAGGGAAATCGAAGGATGGGCGACCCAGTTAAACAACCACTTCGATTATGCTTACCAGGAAGATGGTCCCCGAATCACAGGTCCTGAACTCAAAACCTGGGAGCAAGTAGAGTCTCTATCGGATAGAGATTATGAAGATGATGATATTTCTGCTATGGCTTCCAAGGTAGTAGATGAGTGGGAGGAATACGCAGAAAAGGGTGTAGATAGAGATAACAGAAACAAATTCAGAGAGCGAGTTGGAAAGGTAGACGAGGAAGTCGTCATCTTCAACCTCTGGGAAAGAGGCCTGAAAAAGTTTAGTGAGTTAAACACCATCCTGGAAAACGCTCTGAACGAGAAAGGTTATTCTGCTCGGACAGAAGCAATACCTGGAGAACAACGTCGTCTGGACCTCAAGTATAATTACAGTATCGACGAGGATATTGAGGGAGAATTCGCAGACGATATTGAAAACGGGCAAATCCTTCGCATCACCTCTCAGGAGGACTGGTCTGACAGGCTCGGAGAAATGGATAACATCGACTTCCTCAATGATGCTAAGACAGCCATCCGTCATAAGGGAATTTCTAAGGATTCCTCGGTTGTGCAGGGTATAAAGAAAAGAATCCGGGAAATTGACTCCCCATCCCTGGATGAATATGACATTAAGCCTGAGGTTTACAGGCAGATAGTAAATCGTCCAGCCGGATTCAAGGGTACTGGTCAAGGAATCCACAAGAAAAGTTGGGGAGAAGTATGGAATAAGGTTTCTACAGAGGACCTGGAGGAGTTCTGCGAGATAGCAGAGGAAAGAAATAACTTCGCACACTCAAGCCTCGTTAGGGGAATGCTCGTCTACCGTAAAGAGTGCCCTATTTCGTCCAGAGATATGACTTCTCTTACGTATAAAGGAGGAGACGTCGACGAAGAAGCTCTATTCAACATAATGGAGCAAATCCTTGCGAAGTTGGACCCGGTCGTGGGCAGTCATTTACTCGCGTATCTGACAACTGCCAGAGGAGAGCAGATGAGCGGCAATAAAGAGGGATATGTCCTATTTAGAGGGGAAATGGCCGTGGATGGCCGTAAAACCCGGGATATACATGGTATTAGGGTCGTGTTTGCCCATTGTATAGGGCATATCCTACACGATTTAATGGGTCTGGACAACAAGGAAGTCGAGGACAACGAGGATGAAGACCTCGGAGACGGTCTTGGATACAGTGTTATTCAACCAAAGAACGAATACAACACCTATGTACAAGACTTCTACGAGAAAATCCGTAAGGAATGGACACGATACACCTCAGAAGACGAAAATGAATGTCGTGTTTACCAGAGAATCAACCCTTCCGAGTTCTTCGCTACCTTATTCGCGTTGTGGATTACCGACGAAAAGAAGTTAGAGATTCTACACAAGCCTATGCACACGGCCTTTGAGGCCTTCTTTGCAGAGGAGAGTGATGTGTAATGCCCAAAATAATTGACTATTCAAGAGGAGAAGAAGGAGAATCGGTTGGAAAGATAGAGGATACTGGGTCCTTTACGACAGATGATGCTCTATTAGAGAGTATCTTAGAGGACTATGTTGAAAATGGCGTTGAAACTTATCTTCCAGAGCATACTAACAACGGTGTAGAGTATGGAATCGGGGTTGTAGAGTCTGGAAACAGTGGTTTTGCCCGTTGTGTTTTACAACACTTGCCCAGTCCTTATTATGGAGACCCGGAGGAGATATTCGACCTCGGTGATTACTCTGTGAAAGAAGTTAAAACCGACAAGGACGACAATCCACTTGCTGGAAAGCAGGGAATGGACACTGTGAGTCATTTCGCGGCTCTCTCGTCCGAGTCTTCGGCTCCCTCACGCGAGCGAGTAGATGCTGAATGGAATGATATAGAGGATGAAGAGAATCTCCCAGAGTCGGCGAAGATGCGTAAGACGCGCATCTATATTGACGACAGAAACGAGGCTCCAGACTGGGCAGATGTAGAGGAAGGCCCCCGCGGTGGGATGTATTACGACGTTACACGCAGGCCAGAAGGAGATAATAGCGCTCCTCACGGTATGGAATATAGCAAGGTAGAAAATGTAGAGTCCATGACAGATAGGGATGCTATGAAGGAAGAAGGCATTGCCGCTGGAGCGTCTGCGGATGATATGTCCTTCGGTTTCCATGCGGAGACTGGGGAAAAGCTGTATCTTCAAAGGTCTGATTCTGGATTTGCCGGGTCAGATTCGGAGGAAAAGCACATCACAGCTAAAACTGCTATGGACCACGCTGACGTGCGTGCTCCTAATATGCACTTCGATGAAGAGGAAGGAATGCTTGTTATGGAAGACATCGGAGAGAATTCCAATAGGCCATATAAGAAAGGGGATGCGTTTGATGAAATAGATAGAGATAGTTGGATAGAAGCATGCGCTGCTAAATTACTGGTAGGGGATACAGATATTGGAGGCAACGTCTTAATGGACGATAACGGGGATTTCTTCCCTATCGACTTTGACCTCGCCGGGTCGAAGCTGTCGACGAAGAAACGTCGTATCAATGACCCCGATTCATCTCTCTATGATGAAGATAAGACCTTTGGAGAATATCTCGCTGGAAACGCGAATCAGTCTTATACCTCGTCCATGCCAGAAGAGGAAATCACGCCAGATGAGGTAGAAGATGCTCTTAACACCCTCGTAGATAGAATAGACGTTGATGAATTAGAGGGAGCGTATGATAGGAGTGACCATTACGACGATACTTCCGGTACCTCTATAATGGAGAACATCGAAGAGATAAAGGAGGGAACTCTATGGGAGTAGTATTCTTTGGACTGGCGGATGATGGAGACTCGTTCGTCGTCATTGGACGGGTCGAGGACGGTAAAATAGTTGAGGATACAGATGGAGAATTACAAGAAACCCTTGATGGGATGGCCCTTCAGGACGGGTATCTATCTGCTAAATTCAACAACCATTTCCTAAACGCCGCTCTGACCAAAGATGTCTGGGAAAAGGAAAGTGGACGTATGTACGTGGACCATCCAGTAGATGCTCCCGAGGGCGTTGAAGTTCAGGATAGCGAACACGGAGCGCCTTACTACATCCCCGAGGAAGAACAGGAAGAACAATAACCTCTTTATCCAAGGGTTTCTTCTTTTTGTATAGATGGTACGAATTAAGGGCGTAAAAGTAATCAAGGATTCCCAAAAGTCCAGGGAATACGTTGATGACCCTTCTGAGGCTCCCGAGTGGGCGGACGTCCAACAAGGAGAACAAGGAGGGTACTTTTATGATACTTCTTCAGAGGATGAAGAAAATGGAGGGAATCAAGAAGAAACGGAATTGAATACAGAAGTTGAACTTGGAGACCTCGAAGAAGGAGATGCTATTACCATAGAGGATGGAGGAGAAACCTTCAATGGCGCAGTAACAGAATCTTCAATCGCCGCTGTAAAGGTGGAACTCGAAAATGGAGAAGAATTGTCCTTCGACCCTCTAAGCATCTCTAATCCGTTAGATGAGTATGATTCCTTTGGCAGAGTTGAAAGTGTATCTGGCGAAGAAGAAACGGAACCAGAGCGTGATGCAGAAGAAATCATGCAAGAGAGAATGGAGGAACTGCCTGTCGTTCCAGACCCTCCATCGGATGACGACCCAGCTCAAGGAGTAGAATTAGATTCCGAGGACTTTAACGGAGGAGAGTCAGGAAACGTATCTTCGGAGGATGTTGAAAGCGCAGCTGCCTCGTTTGCAGATGGAGAGGTTATGGGAATCAACGTCGAAATGAGGGAAATGGAGGGAGACGAATACGGTCCCTTCGATGATGAAACAGACATTGGTTGGTACGATGGAGAAAATTCCAAGTTCCCTCACACAGACGTTATGATTAATACTGAAGACTTCTCAAATCTTCAACACCAAATCCATCAACAGTTCTGGGATACATCCAGAGCAAGTCACTTTGGTTCTGCCCGAGTAGATGATGTGAAGGATTACGCTGAAACGATGGAAGAAGAAGAGGGAGAATTCCCCGTACCCTTCCTTATTGTTAATGAGGAGGGAGGAGTTACAGATAATCAAGAGGGGAGACATCGTGCTCTGGCTGCGATGGAGGCCGGATATGATGAAATCCCAGTCCGGATTCTTGTCGAGCCAGGTAAGGTCGGAAAGGGACGAATCTATGTAGATGATGCTTCAGAGGCTCCTGATGACGTTAATGTCGAGGAAGGAGAGCGTGGAGGTCTCTACTATGAAGCCCATAATGGACAAGAGGGAGGTTACAGATACGGCCAATATAGCAACGCTATCAAAGGAGACAGAGTTCGTTTTGTAAATCAAGACGGCGAAGTCCAGGAGGGAGAATACGTAGACCAAGATGGAGGGATGGAAGGAGTACACGCTATCATAGAGGACGATGATGGAAATACTCACTATGCGAGCTTCGACCATTTGGAAATCGTAGACCCTGTGATGCCAGAAGAGGGAGAGGAGGTCCCTTTGATGGAGCTTCGCAAAGGAGACAAGGTGTCTTATCTTGCCTCGTGGGGAGAGGAAATTCCTGCTACAGTAATCACAATAGATACAGAAGGTACTATTCATGCGAGAGAAGAAAAGAACGGGAACAAGATGGAAATTCCCCCAGGTTCCAGATTCCTACGTTCTGAAGAATCTGATGATAGAACCGTCGAGGAATATGCGATGGGTCTATCTGTAGAGGATGCCAGCGCAGACTTCGAGTCTAAGGCTGTTCAATACATTTCTGACCGGGTTGCAGGGAATGCCAAAGAAGAATCTACAGCCCGCGATGTCATAGACCATGTAACGACGGTTCGAGACGATTCGGATAAAAACGCGTTCAGTCCCCTTACTAAGGGAATTCAATTCAAAGAAGACTGTAAAGATTCTACTATAGCTCACGAATATGCTCACGCGTTAGCAGATTCATATGGATATGACACAGCCAATGGAACAGACAACCCTATCAATCTCTTCGCTATGTTTGGAGTAGAGAATCAGTTGCCTCTACAATTTGGCGAGGGGTTCAAGGACAACGTCTCTGCTGTATTGAAGCACCTCGACGAGAAACGAGAAGACTTCGATATGGATGAAGGTATACAGGAGAGCATCGAAGAAAACTTCTCCAATGATAATACAATCGAACGGGACGACTTCAAACTCCAACAACAGGATGAAGATGCAGACGTCCCCGAGGAGATAGAAACACTCATGGAGGAGGTGAATAATTCCTGGGACTTCATTATGGATTTCGTAGAGGATGATGATTTACAGAGAGCGGAGTTACGCACCCCGGTGCGTCCATATGTCGCCACAAACTGTCACGAAATGATAGCAGGGACGCAGCAGATTCTCCAATCTTCTGATGGAAACGAGGCGCATGCGAGAACGTTGTATGAGTTCCATCCAGACTTGCTCAACGCGTATCTTGATGTATACGACCCGTCCGACGAGGCAAAGCAAGCCCTAAATGATTTCCATAACGATATGGGGTTAGACACCTTTGATAGTACTCCGTTCCCCGACCTTGAAGAGGATGAACAATGAAACCAAGCATAATTGAAGACGGCAAGGGAGTTGGCTGGTTCGATACTGAAACCGGAAAGTATGAGTATCGAGGAGAGTATAATTCTGTAGAGACCATCTTAAGAAGGGCAAAGGGCTTTACTGAGCAAGTGAATCCCGAGACAGAGATAGCGCCCTATGACCCAGAGGACCCTCACAATGAGGAGTGGAAGGACGCCTCTGATGAGTCTATTACGAAGCAACTAAGACAGCTCTTATCCCTCTATGATGATGTAGAGGTCAAGACAGAAAAGCAGAAATCCATCCAATTCTTCGACGGTACAGACAACGTATGGAAAAGAAGAATTTACGTTGATAGTCCCAGCGATGCTCCTGAGTGGGCTGATGTTCAACAGGGAGAAAGGGAGGGGTTGTATTATGAGACTCAAGGAGAGGCTGGAGGAGGTCAAGAGGGAGATGCAGAATCTTTCCCACAGCGTCTCAATACAAACTATGCGGTCAGTAGTGAATCCTTAAGAGATACCGACGATAACCAGAAGGGACGCTATGCTTCTACGATGGAAGTCCATACTCTGGAAAACGGGGATACAATCTATACTAAGGCAGGAGAGCCTGACCATATGATTAGCGAAGCTATGTCCGACACGGTACTTGATTCCATGGGGGTTAATGCTCCAATGACTGCCTATAATCAGGAGACCGGAGAGGTTCATAAAGAAGGAGTAGATGGACATACCATAGGTCAGATTACGGGAGCTGCCTACAAATTCAACTTTATGATAGACAACGAAGTCTATGATATGATGGATGAAGGGGTTTTTGATGAGGATTCCTACTATGAGGCAGTCGCGGGTATGATTATCACAGGCAACGATGACCTGAATTCTGGTAATTTGCTCGCAGACGATGGTGGGCATTTCTGGGTCATCGACAATGATAACCTCGGAGAGAGAAACATGTCCTACGACCCACAAGAGGCAGCGTACATAGCAGAGAGCGCTATGTCATACGGGAAAGCGATGGATATGGATGTCAACAAAGACGAGTTACGACAAAAAGTTAATGATGTAGCAGGGCGCATATGGAATGAAGAGGAAGGCGCCGTGACAGAGGAATTCAATAGCGCATTAGAGAACGCAGCGAATCACGGTGTCGAGGATGACCCAAGGAATTCAACAGACGCTATCAAAGAAAACATTACAATGAACGTGGAAGCAGCTGTAAATGACGAACTCGAGTGGTCCTCATAAGTGATACAATGGCAGTAAAATTCTTCATGCACTACGACGGAGAAAAGCACCCCCTCGGTACTCTTAGAGAGGGAGAGATAGTAGAATCTGACGAAGAAGGGTTTAAAGACTGGGTCGAGAACGAAAAAGACCTGGATACAACCCCGGACTTTACAGACGACGATGCTCTGATAAATACCTACTATGGTCCCTCCATCGTTGCTGAATACGTCGAATTGGAGGAAGGAGAGGATGAAGTCAAGGACCTTTCTAAGTCTGCTCAAGTTGCTCGTAGGTCTATGGGCAGAGGAGACACCACATATGAGGAAATCAACGACGTCATCAAAGATGCCTATGATAATACCGTGTGGTGGGCACATGATGAGGACGACCCAGACCTTTCTAAGTCTCCGAGTATGTGGTCTAAGGACGTCCCAGATGAAGCCAAGCAGTGGGTAGAGGCTGCTCTGGATAGCAATGCAATCCACGGGGATTACAAAGACCTCCCTTGGCTCGCTCCCCTGAACATAGAGCGTATCTTCCGTCGAAGACTAAGAGGAGATGCGGGTTTCAGGGTAGAGGATGTCGTTGATGACCTCCAAGATACATTCCCACATATAGACGAGCAGCGCGCTCTCAACATCGCAAGGACGGAAACCGGCGCTGTTCTTGATACTGCGAGAGAATTAGCACACGAAGCAGAAACGCAGGAGAAACAACAAGAAGAAGGCGAGAATTACGAACCCCCGCTTTACAACTGGGTTGGACCAAACGACAATTCAACCACAGAAATCTGTAGCGAGGTTGGGAAAATCACAAAAGAAAGAGGAGGGGTTACGTTAGAACAACTAAAGAGCCTTCTAAGAGAACACGCGAGAGACAGTCCAAGTGGTACTCCAAACCGTGTAGATGATTGGAGCCCTCACTACCAATGCAGAAGAACGTACGAACGAGTTAATTAGATTCTTCGGACTCTTCGGAGTCGTCGCTTTCTCCGAGGTCTCCAGCGATATATTCATCAACCGCTTCTTGATACCCTTCTTGAGCGTAATGAATCGCTCCGTTGTTACTCATATCCTGCTCAATAATATCTTCGAGGTGATGTGTAAGCATCTCTCGCTCCATACGTTCAAACTCTCCTTCCTCGGTTAGAGTTTCCAACGCCTCGCGGGCGCGATTGAATAATTCTTGGTCGGCCTTGTTGTGATTCATTGCATCGGCGACCTTGTCACCTACGGCCCGGACTCTATCTTCGATGCTTTCATCTCCCTCGACTATATCCTTGAAGGGGTCATCAGCTTTGAAGATTCCATTGACTGTTCGCTGGATGTAATCCATACTACCATGTAACCAGTCTACGATATAATTGTTTCCCATGTACTTACTACCTGCTATATAAAGGGTAAGATAGATTTAAATATCTTCATCAGACTTTTGTCCAAACCTTTATATTACTCCCTTTGGAAAATATAGACAGAAACCATAATGGAATGCAACAGTTGCGACAGTTCCATTGCCCTCAGTAAAAATATGAAGTCCGACCGTGGGCTCACTACTGAGAAGAGCGTCACTCGGTGTCCTAATTGTGGCGCAGAGATTGAACTGTCAAAGAACGATTCCTCCGGGAACCTACTTGAGAAAGGCTTGTAGAAATGCCGGAATCAGTAGAACAGTGCGTGCGGTCGGTAATAGACGAGGAGAGTGTAAGCGAAAGCTCTGCCTACGCCATATGCTGGTCGCGCTATAACGCCGGAGAACTAAAAGAAGACGAAGACTTTGAGTTTGGTCCTGTTTCAGAAGAGGACGACGATGAGGAGTCTGAGGACGATTGGTCAGAAACGGAGAAATCCAGACATCAACTACGACATATCGCGGGCGGCCTCCATGATTCCTATGATGGATTGGATAAACAATCCTCTTGGTCAATCGGATTTGCGACTCTCGCAGCTCAGAAGGCTGGAATGGAGGACCCACTTGGTGTCAAATCTGTTGCGTACAAAACGGTCACTGGGAATTGGCCCAGTATCCACCCAGCCGAAACCACCAAGGATGGACGCGACCATTTATGGGAAACATATAAATATGTCGTAGAAAAAATACTTGGAGGAGGAGAGGTCGCGAAGACGCTGTCCAAATCCAACACAATGGAAAAGGTAAATTTCACCGCAGATTTCGCGGGCACACAAACGGTGTTCAAGGCAGATGATGATTTCGTCATCTGGGGACCCGCGTCTGTGGAGATTGTAGATAAGGAAGGAGATAGAATTCACGCTGACGCGTTGAAGGAAGCTCTTCCGCAACTCCTCAAACGCGGTCGTCTCTCTCTTGAACATTCTGACCAGCTTGTAGGAGAAATCATTGAGTCCTACGAACTCGAAAATTCCGTAGAGCTTGAAATCGACGGAGAAACATTCACGCGAAAAGAATTCCCAACTGACGTTATCGAGTTAGATGGGAAGAATCCCGCGTTGTATGTTGCAGGTCGTATTTATGACGACACCCGTCAAGCCAAGCGTGTACGTGAATCCATCGAGGACGGAGAACTCAATTCCTATTCGATTTCTGGAGAAGCACTAGTCAGCCGAAGTAAGATTGAGAACGGAGAGCCTGTCAATGACATCGTTGAAATTGACCTCTCCGCTGTGACCGTGTGCGAAGAAGGCATGAATCAAGGTGCCAAGTTCGCTACGGTTGCCAAGGATGATTCTGAAGAGGCTGAACCAAACGTTCTGACGATTAAGTCCGAGTCTGGACAAGTGGCGGTAGCCAAGAGCGATGACGCCGAAAACGTAGACACCTCGGCAGAGCACCCCGGTGACCGCACCCTCACCATCCAAAGGTCCGAACAAAACATGTCCGAAGAGACAGAAAAGAGCGAGGATAATTCTCAAGAGATTACCCTTAGCGAGCTTAAGACTGAATTCCAGTCTGTCGTTAAGGATGCTCTCACAGAGGAAGACTTCGCCAAAGAAGACGACATTCTCGGGAAGGAGGAAGTCGAAAACATCGTTGAAGAGCTGGTCCAGGAGAAGATGGACGAGTTCGAGACGGCGTCTGAAGAGGACGTCGAGAAGGAGGACAGCGAGTCCGAAGACGATGTCGAGAAGGCAGACCCCCTAACTGAGGATGAAGTTCGTAGTATCGCACAGGAAGTATCCAAAGACGCAGCCGTTGAGGCTGCAGAAGAAGTCCTCGAACGTCAGGCAGAGGAAGAAGAAGAAGAGGAGGACGAGGAGAAGGCCAACGAGTCCGAGGATTCCTACGAAGAGGAAGAGGAAGACGAGAAGCAGAGCGGCATGAGCGAGGACGACCTCGCGGCTGCTCTCGCTGATATGGCAGGCGTCGACGCGGATGACGCTCAGGATGCCATTGACGCCCTCCAGTCCAAGGAGAACGGAGAAGAAGAGGACGAGGAGGACGAGGAGAAGGCCAACGAGTCCGAGGATTCCTACGAAGAGGAAGAGGAAGACGAGAAGGCTAACGAGGACGAAGAGGAAGAAGAAGAGGATGCCGAGGCTGACAAGGGCGGCTCCCAGTACACTGTTCAGGAACTGAAGGAGAAGCTCCCTGAGGACGTTTTCGACGCCGTACGCGGTTATGTCGGCGAAGAGAAGTCCGAGACGGAGAAGGCTGACGGAACGCATCCCGATTTCGATTTCGACCTCGACGACGCAGTAGAGAAAGCAATTGACAGCAAGCTCGGTACGGCCGGGACGCCCTCCACACCGTCCGGTTCGACCGAAAAGTCATATGATGATGAGGACGGGGAGCAGGTTGGTAATCCCGCCCTTGCCATCTGGAGTGATAAGTAAATGAGTCTAGATTCCAACGAGCAGTATCAGCTCGCGAAGGCACAGATTACGCAGACAACCAAGCTCATGAAGAGCAAGCCAGCGCGCAACTACATGGCTAAGAAGCAGATGGAGCGCGCTGGTGTCGGTAACGGTTATTACCGAACGCAGGCCCGCGGCCCGTCCGGAGAGAATCCGGGCCAGGTCAAGAAGGCTGACGGTTACATCCGTACCATCCACGACATGATTGATTATTACTACGGCTTCGTGCCGGAGTACACCCAGAAGGAAGCGGGTGGCGGCGGTGCTATGTCCAAGCAGGACAACGCCCTCATGTCTGGTGACGATGGCTACCGGAACGTCGTGTACGGTAGCGAGGTTTTCAGCCTGCTCAACAGCGAGGCCAACGTGTTCTCTCTCCTGGAGAGCCGAGCGTGGGTCAAGTCTGGTGAGCGTATCGTAACCGAGCGAGCGGCTGGCGGTAACCACACTCTCGGTAGCGGTGGCCTGGACGAGAACGCGGCTCTTCCGGACACTGACCACCCAGACATCTCGGAGTTCGAGCAGGACCCGAAGACAATCGCTCACAACTTCGACGTCAGTCAGGAGAAGGCTCTCCTCGCAGAGACGGAAGATGACGACATCGAAGACCCGTTCGATTGGCTGCGACGCTGGTACGGTACCGGCACGGAGCACCAGACGGGACAGGGTGAGCACCCGAAGCACATCAACGTTCAGATGGTCACGGACGCGGACACCCCCGCAGGGAACAACATGGAGTCGGTCGACCGTGTTCTCTCTAACGGAGCAGAGTCCAACATCCTGAGTGACCCGGGCGACAACGACGTCTACGGCTTCGACCGTTCCAACAACGAGTTCGAGTCCAACGTCATCGAGAACGGTGGTGACAACCAGACGTTCGTTCTCGACACTCTCGACGACATGATTCGAGAGATTAAGGAGAACTCCGGGAAGCGTCCCGTCTCCGACGATAACTACTTCTTCCTTACTGGACACGATACGTACCAGCGTATCGAGGACGAGGTCGGTGGGAAGGAGCGTCTGGAGCCTGTTCGGACTGCGATTGGTCTGAACGGTGTCCAGTCTAACCCTGGTGGAGACGTGGGCCTCACGGTTCAGTCCTACAAGGGCATCCCAATCTTCGAGAGTATCGACGTTCCGTCTGACGGCATCAGTCGCGTCTACCTCATCGACAGCTCCACGCTGTTCACGAAGATTCTCCTTCCGACTCAGTTCTACAGCACTGGTACGGAAGTTGACGAGAACCCGTTCGGTATCAACCGGCTCGGGAACGAGGGTATGTACGTCACAATCGGCGAGCTGACGTGCACCAACCCTGCTGCACACGCCAAGGCGCGCGACCTGCAGTAAACATAAACCCCTCCCTCAACCATGAAGATAGCTGAAGTAACGTACGTGGGAACGATGACCTCGAACAAACACCGGGGTCCCTCTGGTGAGTCTTACTACTTCCGCGCACCGCGGGGGCAGGAGCCTCGACCGGAGGTTATCGACAATGTGGACGATGCTCTGCATTTTGACCGCATGGGTTCCCCTTACGAGGTTGAGTGGACTGGAGTCGGTAAAGTCGCACGGTCCGGCAAGAAGCCTCTCAAGTCGCTGAAGAAGATGGGTTACCGTCAGAAGCAGTCCCTCGCTAAGGAATTCGGTATTAAAGCGAACCAGAGCGAGGATGACCTTGAAGATGAGCTTCGTCCAGTCGTCGAACAACTCGTTGAGGAGGAATTCTAAGGAGATAACCAAATATGGCAAGTTACGACATCCAAGACACAGAGTTCCCCGGCGCAATGAAGATGCGTACGGTTGAAGCCACAAACGTTTCTGACGGTGATTCGTTCACCCCGAAGAGCGCTGGCATGAACCGATTTATCTTCGTTGCCGTCGAGGTAACTGATGGCACGGCAGCCCTCGCAGCGTATGACGAGGCGAACCAAGAAATCAACCTGTTCGGAGACGGCGATGGGGCTACGGAAGCCTTCGCCTCTTTCACAGGAACAGCAACAGTCCGACTGACAGCGTTCGGGAAGTGATGGACTAATGGCAAGACCAATCTTAGAGCCGGTCTTGTCAGCGGTCACCAGTAGCGGCGCGTCCAGTCCGGTTGCCAGCAAAGGTCACCCACACATTACGTTGTATGTTGAAGCAAGCAACGTTGATACCGGAAGTGACTCTCTTTCAGTTCAACTTGAAGGAAGTCCTGACGGTGAAACGTGGGCGCCTGTCGAAATGGTAAGCGGTAACAGAGCCGTTATTGACGTTAGTGATGTAGATGTAGATGCCGGTGCCGTATCGGTTAACGGTGGCTTCTACGAATATCTAAGAGCAAACGTCACAGAAATTTCCGACAGCGCTGGTGGTGACCTCTCACTTACAGTATGGATTATGGCAACTGGTAATTCCGGCACTGGGCGCCGGGGTGCAACTCACGGCGAACCATAATCCATGGCCCAGGTCATTGACCTTCTTAGTTCAGCTGACCCCCTTAGTCTTCTAACGCAAGTACTAATTCTTATCTACCTTGTCTACGAGACAAGGAGAGGTAAGATTAAACAACTCGAAAGTGTCGTTGTCGCTATGGTCACGGTTATCCGGGCCATGTCGAGAACGAATGAAGAGATTGACTCTGCGAAAGTAGACAAATATCTCCTTGAAAACGGGATAAGTCCTGACCATTTTATTGTTACTAAGAACGATAGTAATAATAGGCCAGATGAACAACGTCAGGATGATTAGGGATGTCTGTACAAGAAGGCTTATCCGACGTCGGTTATTGTGACCCCGGAGACGTAGCCGTTTTCTTCGAGCAGTATGACTCCTTTGGTTCGACTACGGACCCGACGAGTTCATACGTAGACAATCTGATTCTTCAATGGTCAGATTATATCGACCAGAAAACAGGCCACGCATGGCGGGCACGGCAGGTTGTTAATGAATTCCACGACTTAGATACACCGTATTACTACTGGGCTGGCAAGCCTCTCAAGTTGATGAAGCGAGAGATTCGAGAGTTTAAGACTGCTCAGGAAAAGGCTGATGCCTACAATCAGCGTAACGGTCTAAGTGAAGGAGACCCGGGATACAAGACAGAGGTAGATTATACCGACGACGCCATCGAAATCTGGCGAGGGAGCGGTTATCAAAACCTGGTGTCCCAGCCATCGTTCCAGCAGGGACGAGATGGAGATTACTGGGTTGATGGCCCTAATGGTATTCTCTACATCTACCGACGTCTTGTATTCCCACGAACGAAGGGTATCAAGGTCTCGTATACCTATGGTCACGGCAACTGGGACAATGATGAAAACTCTATCCCCCACGACATTAAGCAAGCCTGTGCTAAGTTAGTAGCAGCAGACCTGCTCCGGAGCGACCAATACGGTATGACGGTCCCTGGAAATGATGGCGCTCCAAAACCATCCGGCTCTGCTGATGCCTTCCGAGAGGAAGCAGAACAAATCTTAGATAGACGCAACGAGGTGAAAACCTTTGGCACATCTGGATTTTGAAGAGGATGTAGAAGCGGAAATCCTCGATGGATTCAAAGACGAAGAAGAATTCGTCGGAGAAGTTGGAATTGAGATGTACAAAGAAAACACGGAACGTGTACTTAGGCTGATGAAGCGTACTGACAACGAAAAACTCCAGCCTTTGTTAGATGAAGTCACGGATACATACCGAGATGGAGACGAGTACAAGTTCCACGTTGCTCACCCGGCAGCTCCATTCCACGAATACGGAGCATTAACAGCGTCCTTGACTACTATGAATACGTCTGATTATGCGTTTTCCTGGTCCGATGAGAATATCAGGAAAGTAAATCAGACGGTTCCAGGAAAGTATTGGAGGGACGATGGTCCTCTACGCATTCCTGCCCTACGATTCATGCACAAGGCTCGCATGTTAACCATAGGTCAAATGTGGAGAGAATTCAAGAGTAATTGGAGATAATACATGACAGCAATTCAAGCGGTAGAACAACTGCTCGAAGATAATTGGGAGAGTGAAGCAGATGCCGTTGATGGTCGCATCAACGATGTTCCTCAACCCTATATCCTGAGAGAGAAGGATACCGATAGACGTCGTGTGAACCTCCAAGACGGGGACTACATCTTCGTTATTGATGGAGGAAAGCCCGCAATCGAACCCCGTTCTCTTGGTTGGACTGAGGAGAGGATTGAAACGATTGTTGCTCTGGACATATATACTTCCCATAGTCGTGAACGTCTACTGGGAGAAAGACAGAGCGATGGCACCAACGAAGGAAATGTTGGAGAGTCATATGGAGGTCTCGCTGGAGAGACAAAACGCATAATGGACGTTCACCGTAAGGGATTCCAGGAGTGGGATATGCTAATTGCATCAACCTTCGATGACTTACAATCCCAAACGGGCGCTGGTATCTGGAGAGGTCAGTGGGAACTGAGGATGGTTCAGATTGCCAGTAATATTAATGTCGGAAACGACTGCTAATGAAAACGTTTAATTAGTAGGTACATTTTAAATATGTCGAGGAACACAATTTAGACAGACGTTTCCAAATGGACGCAAGAAGACTGAGAAACGCAATCGACGCCGAAGAGGTCCGCCCGGCGTGGATTCAACGCAACCGAGACGAGCTTAGTGAGCTTCTTGACTCTCATGTTCCTCGCGCTAGCGTTGCAGACCTCAACGAGTGGTGGTCTCGCAATAAGAGCGTGGTAGGACGAGAAGTCAATGCAATGCTTGAAGATACGGAGATTACGGGAGATGACGACGAAGGCTTTGAGGATTCGTCAGAGTCCGAAAGCTCCAACGATGAAGACAACTAAAAGGTAACTAAGATACATGGCACTTACAGGAAAAGACACTGGCTTAGTATACCGCTGGGAAGATAGTTTCCTAATGCAGGATTCTACAACCCCCGGCGACTATAGCGAAATTACAGATAGTACGAATAAGACCTTCGGGTCTAACGTCACAATGGGAACCAACGAAGGTTCCAACAACGCTGTACGCCAGTTCAACCCGATGAACAGACAGGCAGAATATATTATCGAGCAGCAGTTCGCAGGCTCTTGGTCTGTGGATTTCACGCTCACAAACCCGTGGTGGATTAAGGCCGTTTACGGGGATGCAACATCCGGAGAAGAGACGAGCGCTCCGTACACTTACACGTACGATGGTAAGTTCCCGGCGCCGATGGTTCTTATCCAGCAGACGGAATTCCCTGATGGGACAAAGAATCACCGACTTTACAAGGGATGTGTTGCTACATCCGCTGAAATCAGCGTCGGTGTAGAGGACACGGTATCTGTGTCCCTCAGTGGAGCATATGCTGATGAGGAACTTATCAAGGATGTTGAAGCAGCGTCCTCGCCTCCCTTCACTACGTACACCCAGCCATCGAACCCAGAGCGTCCGATGCACTTCGGTGAGGCAAATCTTTACGTTGACCAGAATGGAGACGGCGACATAACGAAGCGCCTCCGCGTCCAGGACGCTTCCCTAACTCTCGAAGGCAACGTCGATATGATTTACGAGCTTGGAACACGGCTCGGCGTCGACTTCAGCCCGAAGGCTCTCGAACCGTCTCTGTCTTACAGCGACATCGTTCGGAACAATTCAGACGATGCTGCGTCTGACGTTCAGAGAATGTATGGCTCGTCCTCATCCACGACTCCGAATGACCCCAATATGGACGATGCTGCTGTTAAGGCAGAACTTGAGTTCGATAATGGGGCTTCTGGGAGCGATAAGAACGCACTCACGTTCACTATGGCGGGTACATTCCTTGACACCTACAGCAGAAACAACGTAGGTGACCCGACAGCAGACATCGAAGGCGACATCGACCGACTCGTTACACGGTGCACCGCAGTAGCAGAGCACAGTAACGATTCAGCACTATAAACGACTAACAACACTTTAAAGCAATGGTTACGAAGACGGTAAATCTACAGGAGCGCGTTGAAGAAGTTGAGAACGAAAGACTGCCCGAAATCTCCGAGCGTCAGGAGGAGATTGTTTCAGAGGCTCAGGACTATGAGGAAGGTGGGGATTCTATTCCTGCCAGCCTTGAAGATGAGTTCGATGAGCTTGAATCTGAAAGGGTAGAGATTTCCGGGGAAGCAAAGACACTCAAGAGAGCAATCCAGGATTGGGAAGGAGCAGAATTCCAGCTACAGGAGCTTACCTTCGGTCAGGTACAGCAAATTAGCGACGACGTCATGGAACAGTCGTTCGAGGTCGACGTTCAGAGTCAGAACATGACTGGTGCTCCCAAACAGGGATTCTATCAGATTGAAGTCCTCCGACGGTCTATTGCGTCCACTCCGCCAGAGGCACCTGATGACCCAGCAGAGTATCCGACGGCTATTGGCGAGTATCTCTTCGAGCGAGTTAACGCTCTTAACACCGTGGGCGACACGGACATGGGAAACTCATCACTGCGGGAGAGAATGAAGAGCAACTCCGGAAGATAAGTGCGGAGCTTATCTACAGAGGGTTAGACCCCGACGAAGTTGCCTTTCGCAACGTTTATGCGTACTTAGAAAACATGGAAACTATGGTAGAACGAGACAAGGAAGTTATGATGGCAGCCATTGCAGAGGTCTTAAACGAGGCATTCTAAATGGCTAACTTGGACCCTAAGGTTTACATCTATGGCCCGTTGAAGAACACTGATACGAGTTGGGGAGAAGGGTTCCCTGTGTACGCGGGCCAAGAATCTCGTTCCGAGGGGTCTGCAGAACTCAACGTTCAACCAATTCCTTTCTTCGGCTCAGATGAAGCATTTTTAACGGGATTCTTTGCCGGAGAAGACATTAGTTTTACGGGCATAGCGACGAGCAATCGCGTCCTCCAAGATAGGCAAGGGAAAGAGTACAACGTAAATGGAAGTCCCACCATCAATACCAAACAGGATGCCCTTGCAGATTACATTATAGAATTAGAAAGCCTTTGCATTCCTAACCCGGGAATCGGTTATGTCTTGACTGATTCCATGAGGGGAAGAACAGAATATGACGCAATAAATCCGCTTACAGAAGACGTTGCTTTTGATGAAGATGAAGATATGCTTGGGAGTGGTTTTATTGTAGAAAGCGTTGATTGGGAATATGAAGAAGCTGCTCCCCACCAGATTTCCTATACGATAGAAGGATTCAAGTCCGAGGGCGTCACGGAAGACCCTTCTAACAGAGACGCTTACATACAAAATGAGTGGGCGAATGTTGGACGTAGTGATTTCTTCCCGATTGATGAAATCAAACTCTCTGATAAAAACGACCCCGAACAAAAGAATCTGACAAAATACAACAGATTTATTTTAGGAAATGTAATAAGTAAGAGAGTAGAACGCTCTATTGGAATGGAGAGGTACAATATTGCATACGGTGGCTCTGGGAATACCTTGAGTATACCTACTGAGGGAATCCAAGCTAAAATCGCAGTCGAAGGAGCAGTTACAGCAAACGATTTCTTGGATAATCAGTCGGATTTATTCAAGGACGTCTCGGATTCAGAGCTGGAAGGAAATCAATCCAACGAGCCTCTAAAGGAATTTTCAACCGACGTTGTCAATTATTGGCTCGGTAATAACCTGGATATGATTTACGGAGAGTCTATGACGGACAGAAGGTTCTATGGACAACTCTCCGATTTCTCAACTACCTTTGAAGCCGGGTCTCCCTCGCGTATGCTTTACTCTTTGGAATTCGTGGTCGGGGCAACGGACGGTCAATCGTAAACCTACACCCCATTTTTACATTCCAAACGTATTAATAAGGTCAATTACAATTTTCTATTAACCGCAGATGGTCCAGGAAATAGGTCTTACAGCGAAGATTAAGCCAGAGACGGACACCCGTACTGCGAAGAAGGAAGCGGGTAAACTCAAGGGAATCTTTGAGGATGAACTGGAAGACCTGAACATCGCAGCAGGCATTGGAATGTCTGCTCTGGACAAAGATATGGATAGTCTCCAGGACCGTCTTAATGAAATGCTCGGGGACCAGAGCATTAACATCAAGGACGTTGACATGGGAGGAGGAGCCTCCGGTCTGGGTCTAATGGGCATGATTGGAGCCCAGATGTTGGGAGAGGAAGGAGGCTCTGGAGAATCTTCATCCAAGGAAGAGGAGGATAACGAGCGAGGAGCAGCCGAAGAAGCCCTAAAGGACATGGCTGGAGACGGCTTTGTGGGCGACATGGCTGAAGGATTCCTCGGACCTAAAGCCGGTATGATGGAGTCCTTTATGGATTTCATCCCGGATTCTCTCGCAGGGAAAGGTGGGAAAATGCTCGGACGTCTGGGAGCAGGTCCCGCACCAGAAGAGATTACTGAAGAAGGAGTCAACGAAGGCACTAGGAAAGCTGCAGAAGGAGAACAAGAAGGCAGTGGCGGGTTAGGCGGAGCGCTGGGTAAAGGTGCTCGCGTTCTGTTCCTCGGTGGCCTTGCACTGGACGCTCTTATGTCCATCAAGGATACAATGGGGACTCTCTCTAATTCCAGTCCTCTGCTTGACGGAGTTCTCAATATGTTCAGCGTTGCGATGGGACTATTCTTCCGTCCATTCGGAAACTTCCTTGGTAAGATGTTATACCCTGCGATGGAGTCGCTTCTCCAGTTAGGTGTAGACTTCAACAAGGTATACAGTAGCCAAGGACTATATTCTGCCCTCACATACGCTGCAAGAGAAGGCGGTCAGTTAGTAGGAAAACTGATTAAAGGAGTTGCCTACGATATGGTCCCGTGGCTAATCGGCGGGGTAGGCAAAGGTCTAATGGCTCTCGGGGCAATGCTTATAGAATTCACCAAAGGGTTCTTCGAAGGCCTCGTGAATATGAACTGGGGCAACCTTTCCATACTTGAAAAGATATTCGGAATCCTCAGTACATTCATCGGCGGTCTTTCAGGAGCAAGCGTCGGTGCTGCTATTGGATTTGCTATCGCTGGACCAATAGGTTCTGCTATCGGTGGTGTACTCGGAGGTTCACTTGGAGCGACATTCTTCGGTCGAGCAGGCCAGCAGGCAGGAGAAGTATTAGACTATCTTGGAGACCTCGGGGCCGGATTTAGACAGGTAACAGACCCGCTCAAGTCCATGGGAGAGGCGACTGGCATGGTCGCGGGCGCTCTAATGGGAATGTATAAGGGGGCCATGCTTGGAGCGGCTGCAGGTTCCGTAATCCCCGGTATGGGTACAGTTGTGGGTGCCTTAGCCGGTGCTCTCGGAGGCGCTGTCCTTGGCGCTGGCATCGGTAAAATAATCGGAGAGGGAATTGATACAATCCTTGGAGGTATAGCAGATGGAGTGAAGGGTGTCTTTGGATACCTCAAAGGGCTTTGGCCCGGTTGGGTAGGACCGGTTATTCCATCCTTCGTTGATTCGGTTGGAGGATGGCTTCAACAGTCACCGGGTCTAATCCCACCCTTCCCGAGTTGGGATACCATTATGGACGCTGCTAAAGGAGGGCTTTCTATTGGAGGTGAAAAGATAGAAGGCCTTATCGACCTGTTCAAGACTGCTATGGCAATCTTCTTCAGGCCATTTAGTCCTCTCGCAGACATCTTCAAGCTGATGTATGCTTTCCTCTACGGGATCTGGAAATACTTTACCAAGGGGAAGTTCATAGAAGACTTCTTCAAGGCTCTCGCAGACCTCCCAGGAGATATTGCTACAGCTCTCAGTGATTTACTCGGAGGTCTTGGACTCGGAGATATTAAACTCTCGCTCCCAGACTTCTCGCTCGGAAATCTACTCGGAGGCTTTGACTTAGGCCAATGGATAGATGACAACCTCAGTCTTGCCGGAGTAGTCAACGCTTTTGAATCTGCTCTTCCGAGCAAGCTAAACCTCAAATCCATCATCAGTGGAAAAATCAGCAAGATTAAGAACCTTGGTTCCATAATCAAAGGGAAATTAGGCAAGGTATCTAAGTTCGGGAAGTCACTCGCAAATAAGATTCCCAAGGTCAGTGTATCTCCCATAGTCACAAAGATTAAGGACGCCATCCCGAACAAGATTAATCCCTTCTCCAAACTGACTCCGAAGATGCCGAAACTCCCCTCCCTGCCGGGAGGCGGTGGTTTGTTTGGAAAGCTCGCAGAAAGCTCGAAAGGAGCCTTCGGAGCCAAAGGGATGGCGAAGGGAGCGCTCAAAGGAGGCATGGCACTCAAAGGAGGAATCGGGGGTCTCCTAAAAGGTGCTCTGAAAGGAGCAATGAAGGGCGGAGGTCTCGGAGTATTCCTTGGTATGCCCGGTGGCGGAGCTGCCTTTGGAGGTGCCGCAGGTGGTGCTAAGGGAGCAGCGAAAGGCGCCAAAGGAGGTTACAAAGCAGCTGAAGACCTCATAGAGAAATTAGGAGGTCTAAGAGATACGGTCGTAGACCTATCTCAAAAACTAAAGAGATTCGGCAGTAAGATTGCTGACATGGTTCCTGGGATGCCAAGCCTCGGAGGAAAGGGCGGGGCGCTCGGTGGCATTGCCAAGAAGATTCCTGGCTTAGGCAAAGCAAAGGGTCTGGCTAAAGGATTAGGCAAGAAGGTCCCTGGTCTTGGCACTCTGCTTTACGGCGCTGAGGGAGCGCTGGCGGCGAAGGATGTTATGCAGGGCAAGACTAAGAACGACGCCGAAGCCGGTAAGAAGCTCGGTTCCGTAGCAGGAGGTGCGGCTGGAGGAACAGCTGGAGCTGCTATCGGGGGCGCTCTCGGTAGCGCGATTGCTCCCGGCATTGGAACAGCCATTGGTGCTGTAGCAGGTGGCCTCATCGGGGATTGGCTCGGCCGTAAACTTGGCGGGTTCCTCGGAGAAACCTTCGGTCCAGCCCTTGGAAACATTGGAAAGGATATTGGAAAGTTCGGTAAAGACCTCGGTAAAGGAACCAAGGATGTAATCAGCGGCATTGGAGACTGGGTAGACGGCATCGCAGAATCCGCCGCTGATTGGAGAGGAGAGGTAGATGACTTCATCGACTATATCGAAAACAAGGGTCAAGACGTTAAGGAAGTCCTTGGAGATATTGCCGGTTGGTTCCGTTCAAAGGGCCAGGATGTACGTCAGATGCTCCAAAACATCTCTGACTGGTTCGCTGCCAAAGGAAGAGCGGTACGCCAAACCCTTCAGAACGTATCTAACTGGGTTCATGCGAAGGGTCGAGTTGTAAGAGATACACTCCAAACAGTCTCTGACTGGGTAAACGCTAAAGGACGGGCCGTGAAGAATGTCTTGATAGACATTAAGACATGGTTCGATACTCAAGGACGGGCCGTGAAGAATGTCTTGATAGACATTAAGACGTGGTTCGATGCACGGGGCAGAGCCGTGAAGAATACCCTTAGCGATTTATCCACGTGGTTTACAAACGAGGGAAAAGCTGTCAGAGATACTCTTAGTAGTATAAGTTCCTGGATTAGTTCTGCAGGAAGCTCTGTCCAAGGAACGCTTAACGGCATAAGTTCCTGGATTAGTTCTGCAGGAAGCTCTGTCCGAGGAACGCTTAACGGCATAAGTTCCTGGATTAGTTCTGCGGGACAAGCCGTCAAAGGCGCTATCAATAACGTTGCGAGTCAGCTGGATATAGACCTTCCTGACCCAAGTGGCGCGCTTAATGGAATCATCAGTGATTTCCAGAGCTTCGACCTTCCGAACATAAGCCTCGGTAAGGTGAAGAGTTGGCTCGGGCTGGCTACCGGGGGTATCGTGAGTAACCCAACTCCGGCAGTCGTTGGAGAAGGAGGAGAGACAGAGGCTGTGATGCCTCTCTCCAATATGGCATCCATGCTTAACACCGCTGCTGGAGAGAACGTATACAGTTCCAGTGATGCCGAAGGAATGGCTCTAAAGCACCTTCCGAATCCGAAGATGCTTGAGGAAGGAGGAGTCGTAACTGGTCCTACTCTCTCCATGGTCGGTGAGGGTAAGGAGTCCGAGGCTGTGATGCCTCTAAGTAAGCTCGAAGACTTCGTTAGCTCGTCTGCCCCCGACGTCACAGTCAATGTGGATAGCGAAGGAATCGGGACGACGATTGGAGAAGTAGTTGCTCGCAAGCTACAATCTGTCGTCACTAACGCTACTCGCGGAAATGATAACGGTGGCGGAGAGACAGATACGCAGAGATTAGAGACGTTACTCGAAGACATGATAAGCGAAATGCAGCGTGATAGAGGAGACGTTAACCTCAACGTTGATGGTAAGACTCTCAGTAGGGAGAATAGAAAGGCCATGGATAAATATGACACGAGCAGAGAGGTGAGTAAGTAATGGCAGACGTTCGCGTAGAAAAGGCAAATGGAGATATAGAAACTCTTACTCACATTAAGAGTGAGATTATGCAAGACCTGAACAAACAGGACATTGCTACAATAACCGTTCCCCGAGACGATGTTAACAGCGTTGACCCGCAGGAAGGGGAAGATGAAATCTACATCATCAAGAATAATACCGATAGATTCGGAGGGTTAGTCAGAGACGTCAAGAGGGGAGGGAGCATCGTAGAAATCGTAGCTGACTCTTTCGAGAGATATGCAAGAGACGCTGAACCCACAGGTGCCGCAGAAGCATTTTCAAGAGCAGACTCAACGATTGTAGAGGATGCCATTTCCAGAGTTGACCAACTCACAGTAGGAAATATAGAAACTCTACAGAATGTAAATTATTCCTTCAATTACTCGAGTCCAGCAAATATGATTCGAGTAGTCAGAAATATAACTGGAGGAGAGGTTCGCTATAACCCGGATAAAACCGTAGATTACATTAACGAGCAAGGGTCAACCAAAACTACAGTGCTATCTCCGGCGAACCAGAACCTTACCCAAGTAGATATAGAGAGAACTGGAGGAGAAGAGAAAGCCACTCATCTACGTATGCTTGGTTCTGGAAAAGGACCGCAACAAACATCCATTGACGTTGTCTCTGAATCCTACGAAGAAGGAGACAGAAAAATTTGGAAAACCATTACGAATAAAGCGATTAGTAGCCCTGTCACCTTAGAATCCCAAGGTAAAACATATCTCCGGGAGATGGATGAACAGAAAATAACAATAAATGCTACGGTTCGTAATGTAGATATAGCCGTAGGAGACAAGTTTCATATAATCTACGATGCAGAAAATATAGATATTAATATTCGTTGTGTAGAAGTAAGAGAAGTAACAGATAGAAAAGGAGAAAGATACGAAGTCAAGTTTAGCAACCGAGAAGTAACGGATACTGCCAGGTCTCAACAAGTAAATGACAGCATACAACAGATAAGTCGAGGAGAACCTCCGCAGTCTGGAACTGCTACGTTCGACGACCCCAATGCTGCTCCCCAAACGATAGGAAACGTAATTTACATCAACGGAGCAGATTCAGACCCAAAAGGAATATACCATTATGATATAGATGAAAAGGGTTACATCCGAGGTACGAATGCGAGCCTATCGGACCTTTCAGAAAAGAATCTTGATGACCTTGACGGGAGAACCTTAAGTGCATTAACGGATGCTCCTCTCTCGGACCTCACAGCCTACGATATAGACAACAATGATTTGGAAGATGGAACGGTTGTAATATACGACGCTGCCAGCGAAGAAATCCCTCAGGATGTACAGGGAGGTCCAGCTGGAGAACTGTCCAGTCATCCTCTTACAAGGGGAACAGACTTCGAGGAGTTAGAAGTAGATATTGGATATGTCCAACCAAACACTGCTAATTCTGCTCCGTATACAGAATCTATAACAACAGGATTTGAACCCCAGTACGTCGAGTTCATGGCAAACGTACATCAAGGCTCGTTTGGAGCTGCCTATGATAGCGGTGCTAACACGGGGAGTGGAGCTAATGCTATGGGGCTCGGGTTTGGGATGGCAACTGGCTCTGCGAACTCGGAGCAGCTTGTCAGCTCACTGTCTATGAACTCTGATGACTCAAACGCCCATCGGTCCTTTGTATACGATGGATATGTCATCTATATTCCCTACCTCTCCTTCCACGGAGAAAATGTTGATGGGAGAGTCAGCGCGACGATTCAGTCCTTCGACTCTGATGGATTCACGCTCGAGTGGGAGAATAATTATGACGACCCTCCAATCCTTTACAGGGCGTTTCGCTAAGTCCTAACGCCGTATGTCCAAACAATTATATAGTGACCATTACTAAGAGGAAGCAGAGGTAGTAATATGGGTACACATCTTCACGACACTGGTGAGGAAGCAATGCTTCGTGATTTCTTCACGGAGGACCTCGCTAAGCCTGCATCGTTAACTATTGGGCTTTTTAGCGATTCCACTGCAGCACTCACAGACAGCGAAGACGTAGCTGACTTGGCGAACGAACCAACCGGGACTTCCTATTCTCGGCAGACGGTTTCGTTCGGCACGACAGACTTCACAGTAGAGGATAACGCAAATAACAACTGGCAGGCGGTCATTTCAGACGTTACATTCGACACGTCTGATAGTACCGAGGCAGTAGACGCTTATTTCGTCATTATCAACTTCCAAGCAAACGACAAGGGAGACACGTCTGCTTCGGACCACCTGCTCTTCACGGGCAATCTCGACCAGGAGTACAACCTTAGTGGTATTGACAGCTTCACTCTGTCAGGCTCCGGTCTGTCCCTGAACTAAAGGGACAACGAATTCAAAGGAGCAATAATGGGAGTATTTGAAAACGCAGAAGCAATGGAAGCGACCGGGAAGATTGACCAAGACGACCGAGAAACCCACGGGGGCGATGACGAGGAAGAAGCTCCATCTCTATCGGAGCAGCGTATTCCCTCGAACACCACTTGTCCGTATTGTGGAGCAGAGCCTACGGGTGATTCCAAGGTAAAGCATCAGCTTTCTGCTGTAGGTTATCTCCACGACGACATTCATCTGGAATGCTCGGAGTGTGATGAAAAGTGGGCCTGCGGCGTTCCTATCGGACAGGTAGATGACGGATATAACGAAGACCTCTACTGCGATTCCTGTACAGACCGATATATGCAGATTCACCGTCTGCAGGTAGACTTCAAAGGGATGGCAGAACGTCTACGTCAAATTGAGGAGGAGTCTGGCGTGGCCTCCATTAACCATATGGAGCGCGACGAACTTGCAGAGAAGATTAATCCCCTTCTTACAATTCACCTCAAGTGCCCGAATTGTTACTACTTTAAGAAGATTAGTCGCACATTCGACGACCGCGGTGTTGCTCTTATGGGCTTCCCTGAAATCACGGGAAGTCGAGAAGGAGCATCCGAGTACGGCTGGAAGGTCGACGAATAGGCGTCCTTAATTTTCTCCAAACGTTTATTTTTTACTAGCGATAAGCATAGGTAGATGCACGCCTTCAAGGTAATATCTTATGTAAGGTCATCCTCCTCTGAAGAGCATAGTCTTTCTGCTCGGATGAATAACCATATTCTTTCACGGTTTCTCACCGTTAGTGATAGGAACGAGGATTTTCGATACGGTAGGTCTGAAGACGTCACATACAATCCAAACGTCGTAGAAGGAATGTTTTTATTCAATGAATTTGAAAACAAAGACGAAATTCTACATCTGTTAATCAATGAGGTTTTACAAGACATAGACAATTATAAAATAGGTTATCATCTTTGTCAAAATAATGAATGTACTCTTGAATCTCCATGTAAAGAGTGGACGAAAGAAAAGGAAAGTGGAGATATGCCCCACACAATAGAATTATGAAGTCTCACATGATTAGATTCCGATGTTCAAACGTCCCAGAGGAAGCAGAGGATGCACTAAATAACAAGATTAAAACGTGGGCGGGAGGACATTCAGAGGTCTTAGAAGAACGTTCTACATCCTTCAAGAAAATGGGAGAAACGTCTTTAGACCCAGTAGAATATTTTGTTATGACTAAGCGCTTCGATTCAGAAGACAATGAAGTCTCTCTAATAGCGGGCCTTGAAAATGCTCTCCGAGACTATGTAGACTGGTATATTATACGTTACCATGTCTGCAATCACGGGGAAAACAACAAAGATTCATGTTCGTGGGACATCGTTAAAGAGTATGGAAATCCTCCAGAGGTAGTATAAATGGGACTTAGGATATATTCAGACGTCACGCTGCATGGTCATAAGTTAAACGCTACCGTCTACGAAAATGTTGGCGGGGGTACTGGCAGCGAAGGGACTGATGACTATGGTAACAGTTACGATAACAAGAGAACCTGGAAAGTCCCAGATGGAGAGAAGACCTGGATTATGCCAGGAATCTCTGGAGACGCAGAGAGCGATTACTGGGTCGAACTGAGGCAACAATATCAAGGCTCTGGTCCCGAACCCGAAGTAGATAAATTCATGCTGGACGTTCCAGCAGCGAGTGAAATCGTTATTTTCTATGGGGAGGACCCGACACTCATAGAAGGAGAGCCCCGGACCGCAGAAGACAAGAGTCTTTTCTGGGATACAGACGTAGACTGGGGGCAGTCTCAAGCACAATCAAACGTCATGTATGGGGATGATGCTCAGTTCAATCCATGGACTGAGACACAAGACCTTTCCAGGGAGCGATGGTATTTCGGAGCGAGATATAACGGAACTTCGGACGAAATGAACTTTGAAGGAGACGTTGATGAAATTCGTCTCTTTGATGAACCTCTTTCAGACCTCGACATCTACGCTACCGAACAAACGTCTAAAGGCAGTAATGGAATTCCCCTCACAGATGAGACCATTGTTGATGATGGCGGAATACATCGTTATAGCATGGATAATGAGGACATTGATTCTGGAATCATTAAAGACACGTGGGGAGCGCAAGATGCTACGATGGGCACCGGGATAACCACTGGAGTCCAAGGAATTTCTAAGTCGGAGGCTATCAGCTTTGACGGGTCTGATAACATCACTACAAACTGGGTCCCATCATTTGGAACGGGGGACTTTTCTGTCTCTATGTGGGTCAAGCAAGATGGTTGGAGCGATGATACGTTCGCTGCTACATACAATACGAACAGTGAAAGTACTGGGTTTATCTGTGAATACTATTCAGGGAATCTAAGATTTTGGATTGAAAGTTCCGATGACCTTCAAGTATCTGCGAATATTCCTACAGAACAATGGGTCCATCTCGCATTCGTTCGTCGGAATGGAACGCAATATATCTATATGGATAACACACTTATAGGGTCTCAAAATTCTACTAATAGCGCGGATACTTCTTCAGACCCCTTTGAACTCGGTAGCCGGGGAGGAGCATCGCAAGGCAGAGTATTAACTGGGGAGATGGACGAAGTGAGGGTTTACGATAAAGGACTTACAGAAACCGAGGTAGAAAATCTTTATGTCTACGAAGGCCCGGTAGGCCTTGCCCGGTACGAAGTAGACAATGTTTCTGGTAGCACCCTCCCAGATTCCTGGAATAATTACGATGGTACCATAACAGGAGCAACCGTCGTTTCCGGTGGTGCTCCAGATACAACAGACTTCTTGAGTTTCGATGGAGATGACTATGTGGATATTGGCGACGGCCTGCCAATACAAAAGGATTTCACAATCTCTGCTAACATCAGGTGGGATGGAACAGATAGAGGATACGTATTCAACGGAGAATTGAACGGGAGCGAGTCTGATTTCCAGCTGTTGGTTGATGGCAGTGGAGACGTTCAATGGAAAATAAAAGAGAGGGATGGAGTCGGAGATATTACCACATCCTATTCCCTCGACTCAAACACGTGGTATCATATAACAGCTGTTTCAGACGCGTTCAGCCAAGAACTGAGATTATACATCGACGGGGTTAAGCAGAAAACCTCAAAGGTAATAGGGTCTTCGAGAAATTCCTATAACGGTCTCGAAGGGTCTGTGAGCCTCGGTTATCCAAGTGAAGATGAAAATGGAAGCAACCTCTGGGCATATTATCCTCTGGGCGAAGAATCGGGTTCCATCGCAGTAGACGTAACAAATAATAAGTATGATGGAACGTACTTAGATGCTAACCTCGGTTCAAACGGGATATTAAGCCAACCATGTCCTACATTTGATGGGATAGATGACGGGATAGACCTTCCATCTGGATTGGATTTCACCGGAGAATCTGCCATTACTGTCTCTTGCTGGTTCAAAGTAGAGGCAGGCGTTCTTGGAGGGAGCAACACGTTCCATATGGTAGGAGACGAAGGAAATAAAACGTTCATTTTAAGATGGGAGAATGGGATGTTCGAGTTTATAATCCACGATGGCTCTACATGGCAACAAAACGTCGGATATAACAACAATCCTACGACTGGAATATGGCATCATATAGCCGGAGTATATGACGGGTCTGACTTGATATTCTACTACGATGGAGAAGAAGTAGATAGACGTCAGGGGATAGACTCCAACCTCGGAGGGTTCGGGTCAGCAGCTCCAGCTATCGGTTATAGAAGACTTGAGGATGACCGGCATTGGGATGGAGAACTTGGACACATCCGGTTGTATAATAGAGCCTTGTCATCTAATGAGGTATTCGAGGACCTCTATGATGTCACTAAGGGTTATATAACTACAGACTCACGACTATTATAGATGGTCGTAGCAAACGTTTCTGTTTATCAGGCTAATGCAAGCCCCCTCAACCCTGATATATACATAACCGCTTCGGCCGAGATTCGACGGGATAGAACTACATCGTCGGGTTTTGAAGCCACATCCAGCGTTACGGTTTCAGGGGTCACTCTCCCGACTGGTTCCGGGAAGTCTCTGGTCTCTAACAGTACAGTATCCGTTGTTGGTTCTACAGATGTTTCTTCATCGACCTTTCAAGCGGAAAGAGCATACGGCGATTACGCCATAGCAGATAGAAGTACAGGTAGTAGTGGCTTTTCAGAACATGGAAATATAATCGAATCGTCGGTAGAACGGAAGAGAAAATTCGACGAGATAGAAGTAACGTGGATGGCAGACGTAGAGACACTTGAAAACTTACTACGTCCTCTAAACAAATATCCTGGGAAATATGAAACAATCGAACAAGAAGACGGTGGGTATTCCAAAATAGATATCAGTCCATCTTCTTCTAACACGTATACTCTTATTCCTCCAGATGATATGAGTCCTCCAATGAGAGAAAAGGAGGTTCTGATTAGCGGATATAAGGAGAAATTAGCGTCTGATACAACGTATGAAGTATCCATTAAATTCGCCCCCTCCACAGAAGACTCCTTAACTGGAAATGAGCTTCAAGAAAGTTATACAGGGAAGAATACAGAGTGGAAGTTCATTATGTCAGATTCTACCATCGTTACTGGTAAGGTTACATTAGATATCAAAGGAAAAATATCTAATTCCACATCGACATTCAAACTTACTATGATTCTGAATGCTGACCAGACAGAAACCTTACAAAATAATGCTTCTAAGGCAGGAGCTGTAGATGTCTGGGATGTAGATGAGGGAGTAAATTACCTAGTCGATAATAACAATGACAACCGAAACACCGTTTACATTCAACCGCCGGATACATCTTTCGTATCCAACGGATATTATGCAATATCTGATTGGAAATATACTTCCATAGGGCTTCGACAACACGAAGTTCAAATAGACATCATAGCATTCCCCGATTCGGGGGAAATTACAAATGCAGTATCGGAAGCTGCCCAACCTCTATCGGTATCTACAACGACAGAAAGTCTCATAGCAGATTCCGAAACAGCCACCGGCGATATTGAGACGTTGGTTGGAAACAGCCAATTCTTAAATAGTGAAATAATGAATATCGAAGCAGAGATTACAGATGCTGCAACCGTAATAAAGCGTCCAAATCTCATCATTAACGTAGACTGACAATGGTTAATCAGGCTCAAATAAGATACGATTGCTCCCTAAATGGGTGCGAGGCGTCTATGACCGTCTACGCGGATACAAATAACGACGGGCAGCCTGAAAACCAGGAAACGTTCCAGTTGAGAGATGGACAAAATACTACTCAACTATACAAGATAGACTGGAACGTCGGGACGAGATATTATTCCGAGATAAATCTGGAAACAGACGACGTTACGAAGTCCCCGGTTATTCACGAGGTCGAAATAGAACGGGGAATCACAACGGATACCAGAGGAATAGAGATACGCACCAAGGCTCAACTAAACGATGGGAGTATCTCTCTGAACATATACGAGGATTCCAAGACGTATGATAGAATAAAGAAAGACTCCTTCGACGTCCCCGAAGGAGAGGTCATTACCTATATTTACAACTACGACGTTGAGCCTGGTAATGAGTTCTGGGTAGAACCCGAGATAGAAGTAGATTCTCTTACATCTAAGCCTCCAGTCTTAGAATACGTTAGAATACTTCCATACCCAGATATTGGATTCGTCAGAGCAGATATAACTGAAGCGTCTGCCTCTACAAAATTCGGGTTCCCATCGAATCTTACAACGGCTGCCAATGCAATAACGAAGGATTCCGAAGGCAACAAAATAACTGCTGTAGGAAACGTCACCCTCCAGACAGCTACCGGGAGAAAGGTAGCGATAGGAGAAGCCGATATACTCGATAGGATAGCAGTTCCTCTCGGCGCTACGGCAGAGACTGCGAGATTCGCCCCCGGTTCATTGCTCGATGCGAGCGCTGCGCCGCAGACGGGTATCTTGCTCGCATTAGGGGATAAGCCTTTAGGAGATATTTCGCCTCTTGGAGCGAGAGCCAGCGGCCTTGGAGTTGCCTGTGATATACAATCAGGGGATGCTTCGGGACTGGAAGCTACGGTGACAAATCAAACGGTCCGGCCCGTCGGAATAACGGCGAAGCAAGCAGATGGTTCTCCGTTAGAAGGATTCCCGTCTGCTCTTGGCAGATTTGTACTCGGAGAGAAAACGTCTGTTGTAAGTACAACGACAGAAGGATTCCCGTCCGGGATTGCATCCCGTCCAGACCTACTACCAGCAGACGCCATACCCTTCAGAGGAGACGGGGATACCTCGCAAACGGTCGAAATATCTCCAACGGTTGCCGAATCTACAGCTCTCGTTGGCGGGATAGATATAGAACTGGACAAGAAGGATGTCATTGCGATTCCCAAGACTCCAACAACCATAATCCAGTTGGGATTGGAGTCTAAACAAGCAACGGGTACGGGCGTTCAAGCTATAGGAACGGACGTTCTATATGAGTCGATAGAGGGAATCAAAGAGATAGTAGATGCAACGCCCCTTACAGGTGGGTCTCAAAACATAACCTCTGGAGCGGATATAACATCCGCTAACGCTGGTCCGTTTGATGGGCTGCTCACAAGCTCTGTCCAAGCAGATATTTACAATGCAACTCAAGCTACCGTTACTCCGCTCCGGGTAAACAAAGGCAAGCTGACCTCCGTCACCGGGACGGGCGTAGAAGTAGTTGGAGGAATAGGCCAGACCTCTGATAGCATAATCACGGAGGCAACAGCCTATACGACAATCACGGGCAAGAAGACTATCGTAGAGGCCAGTCCCCTCACTACAGTAATCAGAGCATACGCGGATGGGGAGGTAACATCTGCTAACGGTGATGCTCTGCCTCCTGTAGTTGGACGAGTCAAAGATTCCACGGCATCGCCAATCATCGGTGAGGGCAGAGGTGTAGCTGCGACTCAAGCTCTCATAACTCAAGCCAACGTACTTCTTGAAACTGGGTCTAAGAATATTCGGACAGCGGTAGTTGACGTTACAGAGGCTGATACAGATTCCATAGAAGGATTCCAGAGAACTGCGTTCCCTACTCAAGCAAACATAGTAGGGTTCTTAACTGCGACTACGAAGTTCAAAGCAGAAATCACTCAAGCGTATGGAAATACCGGACTTGCACGGTCGCCGAGCGAATCTTCAAGGGTTAGTGCAAACGCCACTCCACTAACACCAGATGTTGAAACGACCACTTCTGCAGTTATTTCTGTCACAACCTCTAACGTTTCAACGGATGAAGCGTTTAGATTCCTCTCTGGAAAAATAACAGAAGCTACATCTCCTAACCAATTTGAGGCAAATGCTCCTACTATCGGAGTCATCGCCAATAAACAACAAGCGTCTGGAACTGGCGTAGTTCCTCGTAACTGCGTTGTTGACATGGCTCCTCTCGGAGACGATGATAGGACGGAGGTCATTGCTTCTAACCCTCCGATTCCACCACAGGGGAGAGATACTGTAACCGCCGGAGATGTAAGCACCTTTGAGACCGGGCCAAGCCAAGTAACAGTCAATACAAAAGGATTCCATAGGGTATCTAATCTTTCAGACGATGACCCTGATACCGCTCCTGAATACGAAGGAGAGCCTGTAAAATGTAAGATTTATCAGGGCTATGACGAGGATGATAATTACTACTATTACACGGACCTCGTCTACGCTGGAACTGATGAATCCGTAATGAATCCAGACATTGGTTGCGGTCCTCTGCAGGACGGGGAGTCTGGATACCTTAAAGAAGGACCTGTCGGGGATAGCTTTGGAGCCAATCCGAAGACGGCTCGCATGTCAGCGGTTACAGACGTTGTAGATGTAAAACAAGCATCCGCTAACCCCGTGGATGTAGAAGGAGAAATCGGTCGGGTCTGGGGACCGAAAGCATTTGGAACAGCATTAGATGCTCGTGGTCTCTCCGTTAAGGTCCCTGGAAATGTATCTAAGCAGGTCGCTACAGGCTCGGCTCTCGAACCCGGAATAGACCTTTCAACCGCAGATAGTGTTACTGAGGCCAATGTTATTACTGGGGTTGAAGGAACAGACCTTCCGTGGGAATTGGAGCCTCCGATGCAAGGAGCAGTTGCTTTCCCATTAACGGCTAATCCCAAGAAAACAGCTGAAAAAGAAACGGCCGTTGCTAATACCTTAGACTGTGATGTTTTCACAGGAGCGGTATCCGAGGGAATTCAAGTAACCAAGTCTCCCAGTATCACCAGAGTAAACGCAACGCCTGTAGATGCCGCAGAGTTCCTTTACTGGGATATTGAAGGCATAGAACTTCGCAACGTTATAGAGCATGAGGCCTCCCACGATTATCTCAAACTCACAATCCTATGTGATAAGGACAAGGCAAAGGCTCTAAGGACACTCAAGAGAAACGCTGGAAGCATAAATAAAATCATACAAAGTACCGGGGATTTCACTTCCTGGTCTGAAAACAACACGCGGTGGGTGGAAGTGAGGCCTCCTTACAAGCTCCGGCCTCTTCGTATGGAAGACCGGTACCTCGTAGAGAACTTCGGCGAGAAGCCACTCGGAGCAAATGCAGATTCAAGAGAAATCCAGCTCAAACTAATCCGGGACAAAAACAAAAGAGGTTTCCCACAAAGCACCAGAGATTATACTTCGACGCCAGAAGCAGAATCTTGGGAGTTCAGATTCGATAAGTATAACATCGTCACAAATGCTGTAACTACAAACCTCTCTAAGAAAGGATACGGGATTAAGATGGACCTCATCTTAAGCAATGAAGAGGCTTGGATTTTAGAGACGAATCTAAGCCGGATGGACGCTGTTGAGAAAGTAGACGCTCTCGGAGCAAAAGAGACGATATATGATAACAACCCCGACAAGAAGAACACCATCAACATCAACACCCCTGATAGCGCCTATACTCCGTTCGTCAACGCAAATGGAAATTACGTTGCTACAGATTGGAAGACCAAGAATGTAACAGATAAAAGCTACGCTGTCACACTCCAAGTCCAGGAGCCAACAATACCTCCGATAGCGTATGGGTCCATCAAGGATGTAGATGCCAGTCCTCAGATTCCAGAGGTATCGAGGAATGTAACTTCACCTGTCACTGTGAGTACAGCAGGTGTTAGTCCTAAGCGCTCCGAGAAAGCGAAAAAGTCCGAGGCCATTGCCTCGCCAATAGAAGTAGCGCCCACCATCATTGGTAGCGGTAGGACCACGTCCGCGTCTGTCAGCATTCTCCGGCCAACGGTGACCCCAGCAGAGGCAGAGACTCTAACCCCGGAGACATACATCCCTGCTGTAACCTCCATTGACAACATCAAGGAAGCAAACGCATCTACTTTTGAGGGCTCCCCCTCCTCCAGATACGACGTTACAATAACAGACGGTGTAGATACAGAAGAAGGGAGAGTCCTCGCTGTTGAGGATAACCTCTCTGCTGAATCCTATTACAATTACAGTAATGGTTCTGCCTCTACATTCGATATTAAAAGAAGAACCAATAATAATACAGCCACGGTATTCCTATACCTGGATACCTTCCACGACGAAATTTCCCTTATTCTAATTTACGGACGGCCAGGAGACAATAAGGGAGGTGGAAGTGCAAGCATGTCCTTCAGTGGACTTCCGGGAGATACCAGTATAATAGTGAAGGACGACCCCGGAGATACATATTCCATCAACCCTCCGAACGGAAGTGTGGAGCATAGCTGGGGAGGAAATGGGACCGATGGAGTCGTCCTCGGAACGTGGGACCTCGTAGATAACTTCAGCTGCACTCTCTCAGTCGATAGCTTCACAGATATTGATACCATCCGAGTTCTCGGAGATAACTGGGACACGGTTCAAATGGATATGAGTACAGATATAACCCTCACGATAGACCACTGAAGCAAACACGAACATTTTATATACCAATATCCCATAT
>Ga0208282_10019_pt1 | contig 70816 bp, 44 predicted proteins | sample AntRauMetaVIRRA1_FD_184784 | JGI IMG/M metagenome (GOLD analysis project Ga0208282, IMG submission 184784) | Saline lake microbial communities from Rauer Lake, Antarctica, in enrichment culture - Antartic Rauer Lake 1 Metagenome VIRRA1 (SPAdes)... ...
GGGAAATAGACAGCGCTCAATCAGTCACGATCTCCGATGACGAGACAGTGACCTATGGACGCGATCACGTCCATCCTGATCGAGGGATCGAACCAAACTCGGTTGCTATCGGCGTCGGAGCGCGTGCCCCTGACAGCACGGGCGATCCTGGCTGGTTTAACGATACAGCAAATTCTGTGGCAATTGGGTATCAGGCGCTTCGAGACAACACGGGGGCCAACTCCAACGGCGTCGGGTATCGGGCGCTCGCGAACAACACGGGGTTCGCCTCCAACGGCGTCGGGCATCGGGCGCTCGCGAGCAACACGGGGGACAACTCCAACGGCGTCGGGTATCAGGCGCTTCGAGACAACACGGGGTTCGCCTCCAACGCCGTCGGGTATCGGGCGCTCGCGAACAACACGGGGGACAACTCCAACGGCGTCGGGCATCAGGCGCTTCAAGACAACACGGGGGGCGACTCCAACGGCGTCGGGTATGAGGCGCTTCGAAACAACACGGGGTTCGGCTCCAACGCCGTCGGGTATCAGGCGCTTCGAGACAACACGGGGTTCGCCTCCAACGCCGTCGGGTATCGGGCGCTCGCGAACAACACGGGGACCAACTCCAACGGCGTCGGGTATCGGGCGCTTCGAGACAACACGGGGTTCGCCTCCAACGGCGTCGGGCATCAGGCGCTTCGAGACAACACGGGGGACAACTCCAACGGCGTCGGGCATCGGGCGCTCGCGAACAACACGGGGTTCGCCTCCAACGGCGTCGGGTATCGGGCGCTTGAGGGGGACGGCCTATCCAACCCATCGGATATGGGGTCAAACGTCAATGCGTTCGGATCCGAAGCGGGTCGGAACAACACCGGTGAGGGGGCAATCCTCATCGGGCAGCAAGCTGGCATCAACAATAGCGAAGATGACGTGTTGTTGATAACTGACCGCAACGGAGAGACAAGACTCAAAATGGACCTGACGAACGGGAACATGAAAATCGGCGGATCGCTGTCTGAAAACGCGACCCTCAACTGAGACAATGCAACTCAACACAACCTTTGATATCAAGACGACCGACGCATCGGCAACAGTCAACCAAATCCAGACGACGTTGGCAGAGACGGGATATCGACTCAGTGTGACCGACGAGACTGTCAGAGTCCACGCGCGGCTGGGGACGGACGAATCGTCCGTCTCGGAGGACGTGGAGACAATGCTGTCGGAGCTGACCGCGCTCGATGATGTCGAAATCGACCGGGACTCCATCGAGATCGAGGGTCGGGTATGACGGTCAACATCGACATCGATACCCCCTATCAGGAGATGTTGTCGGAGTTGCGAGAACGGGGGGAGAGCGACCCTGACGCCGACCTCAAGCGACTGGTCGAGAACGCAATCCACGACGGATATCAGCAACTCAATAACGACCGATAGTGAGGAGCCTGTAACGGCCGGTTCTCACCACCTCGCGGCGCAATAAACTCAGTCCACAATCTGACAGACCCAGGCCGATGACCCACTGGGACGGAAGTCGTGGCGCGGAAGTAGGAGGGCTATCAAGACAGTTTCCTGCTGCAAGCGGCAACTCTGGGGTAGGATTCGTCGGATTCGGTACAGGAACGGTCAGCATGAGACTTGACGAGTATGGCATTGTGGGGAATGTTTGAGCGACCCGGTGTGGCAGTCTATCAGATTACGCTTCAGAAACGGTATTACTGAAATATGATACAAGTGGTATTAGCGACAGCTATCGGCAGAGTTGCACAGACCGGCACGGCGCTCGACGTCGTCGACCCGAACGATCCGATCACGATCCTCGCGCCACTGGTGGCCGTGCTGGCGGCCGTGGCCGTGGCGTACATGCCGCGGCGCATCGGACAGGACACACGGCTCTGGCGGACCATCCGCGGCCTCCTGCCTTACGTGGACGCGGCTGCACGCGACCGTGGGTTCTACACGACCTACGAGATCGACCCCGCCGAGGAGACCGTCGGCGTCTGGCACGGCTCGCTTGAGTCCCTTGAATCCGCACTCGAAGCGGAGGGGTACAGGTTGGGCCCACTGGCCGCCCACAAGTCGCTCCCCGATGGTCGCCAGGAGCTCGGCAGTTGGGTCGATCTCGGCGACCGTATCTCGCCGAGGTGGCTCGAAGCCCTGCGGCTGATGGTCACGCCGTGGCAGACGCACATCACCCTGTTCGAGGCCGACGACACCGACGACCAGTATCTCGTCACGGCCCATCACGAACGGTCGGCGTACTCACCACTGACCGCGTACTGGCATCTTCGGGCACGGGACTACTCGCCGAGCCGTGGCGTCGAGATCGTCAGCGAGCACCTCGCCGATCGCGAGCGGTTCGAGGTCTTAACCAACACACCCGACCAGTTGTGATCAGTTGTTGGTTAAGACGTCACCTGTTTTTCGAGCGGATCTCGCGGTTCGCTTGCTTGGAGTTCGAGGCGATGTACGCTCTCGCGGTCCCGATGTCGCGCCAGCCGAGAATGCTCATCATCGAGTAGGCGCTGACGTTCCGAGCGGCGCAGAACGACGCCGCTGTTGCTCTCAGTGAGTGCGGATACACTCGCCCGTCGAGTGCGGCGATCTCCGCGATCCGATTGATACGGCGGTTGACCGTCGACTTGCTCTTTTCCCAGCTGCTGTAGCGGTCGGAGAACTCCTCAGAGTGAGTTCAACACGGACGTCGAAGTCGAACGGCACTTCCCGGGCCGACTTCGGCGTTTTCGGCTTCCATCTTCTCCCGACCGCTTCCTCATACGTGATGTTCACTTGGTTGCGTAGTTGCAACGCTGTTTCGTGGATGTCGTCCTCACCGAGGTCGCGCAGTGCCTCGCCGGCGAGGAGGACGTCGACCTGGAGTCGGTCGGGTAGACTCACTCGACACGCACCTCTTCGACGTCGATCAACGGTTTCAGACGGACCTGTGAGGGATTGAAGCCTCGACGAGGAGCTCGACGCCGCCGACCTCGAGCCGGTCGAATGACATCCTCCCCGGCGTGAACGCCGGGGTTTCCTCGCGCTGGGGGTATCGCTTACCGGCCCACGGAGGCAACTTGCGGGTTCGTATGCTCCTCGCTGGGGTCGCGGTCGGTGACGTGGTCGCCCACGTGCAGCGGGGGGAGCTCGTCCTCAGGCATCACGCGGTCACCTCGTGATCGGTGAGGACGCTCGGGTGAGTGGTACCGAAGACGCGCAGGCAGACGTTCGGATGCTCGTGCAGCCAGCCGGCGGCCTCGTCCTGAGCATCCTCGACGAGCTCGGCGGTGAAGTGGTTCTCCGCAAGCCACTGGTCGCCGTCCTCGAGGGCGCGGTGGGCGCGCTCGGCGCAGAGCTCCATGACGCGCTTGCGGACGACGTTCTGAAGGTCGTCCATCGCGGTGGCGACCAGGAGGCCGTGGTCCTCGGACTCGTCGTCGAGTTCACCGCGGCGGCGTTCCCTCGCGTTCTCGGCGGTCGCGATGGCGTCCTCCAGCTGGGCGAGCTGCGTGTCCTCAAGGACGTCCTCCCAGACACCGTCCGAGAGGAGTTGGTGCTCAAACTCGGCGCTGGCGGTGTCGGTGTGGTCCTGGCGGATGCGGCGCTCCGCTCCGGCGTGGACGTCATGACCTCGGGGCATCAGGCATCAGCCTCCGTGACCGCGGTGACGGTGTCGCCACGCCGGCTGGCTTCAGCGGCGAGGTCCGTATCCTGCGTTTGGACGATGCGGCCGCCGGTCTGAATCTGGTAGCGCGTCCCCGCCATCAGGCATCCTCCTCGTTGGTGGCCTGGTCGAGTCGCTTGTCGAGGACGCTCATCGGCTCGGTGAGAGCGCGCGCTGCACGCTCGGGGAACTCGCTCGGGCCCGTGGTCGTGTCGACATCGTACATCACGCGCTCACCTCCTCGACGCGGACGACGTCGACGCGCTCGCCGCGCGAGTAGTCGCCTCGGGAGACGGCCGTCGCCGGGTGTGCCGTCAGCTTCGGCTGCTCTGCGAGTTCGACCGAGAGGCCGTCGTTGCCCAGCTGCTTGATGACGTGTGCGAGGACGTACGCGTTCGCGCCCTCCCAGTCGCCCTCGACACGGACGATCGGCGTCGCAATCTCGTCGTCGCCGGTGCCGTGGACGCGCTCGCCGAGGTCCGCCACCGTGAGCGGCTGCGTGCGGTCGCCGAAGACGACGCGGTCGCCGCGTCGGAGGTCGCGCAGGTCGGTGATCGTGTCGGTGCTATCAGTACCGTTTTGCGTTGGGGTTGTGTCGATGGACATGCTGTCGTTAGTGGACAGCACCGGTCGTCGGCGTCTCAGCGCCGGCGGCCATCTTCTGACCGCAAACCAGTGCTTCCTACTTCATAGTCTATCAGCTACTCACTTATAGGTTGCGGATATTCGTAACGTTGTGTATTCTCCTATCGTTGCGAATATCCCTAATCTATTTGGTGATCCGGATATAAGGAACCAATATGGGTGACACAAAACCCGCCCGCATGGCGAAGTCTCGCGGGCTTATCACAGACACAGAACAGGATCGGATCTCTGGGGCAGCTGATGTCGACGACTCTAAGCGCTACCAAGCGGTCTCCCGAGTTCGACGTCGGATTCGAGAACAGCTGCCCGAAGAGATCGAGATGCTTGAGGAGCACCACCCAGACCTGCTCGAGGAACTCCGCGAGGTCGTCGATTCCGGAGGTCAGCGATGAGTTTCAGCGCTCTCACATCGGTCGACACACTCCAAGACGCCCTCGACCCCGTGTCGGCGCTGGTCGATGATTGCAAGATCCGACTCAACGAGGATGGCCTGTCGATCCGCGCGGTCGACCACGCCAACGTCGGCATGGTGGACATGCATCTCGCCAAATCGGCCTTCGAGTCCTACGAGGCCGACGGCGGCGTCATCGGCGTCAACCTCGACCGGTTCGAAGACGTGCTGTCGATGGGCGACTCGGGCGATCTTGTCTCGCTCGACCTCAACGACCAGACCCGCAAGCTCGACATCCACATCAGCGGCCTGTCGTACACGCTGGCGTTGATCGATCCCGATTCGATCCGCCAAGAGCCCGACATCCCTGAGTTGGAGCTGCCCGCGCGGCTGGTGCTGACCGGCGACGACATCGACTACGGGATTACGGCCGCCGATCTCGTCAGCGATCACATCTCGCTGCGCGCCGACGAGACCGCCGAGGAGTTCCACATCGAAGCCCAGGGCGACACCGACGACGTCGACCTGACCTTCACCAACGACGATCTCCTGGCGGGCAGCGTCGACGAGGCCGCCGAGTCGCTGTTCTCGCTGGACTACCTCAAAGACATGAGCCGCGCGATGGACACCGACGCCGAGGTGTCGCTGCTGCTCGGCTCCGAGATGCCAGTCAAACTGCGCTACTCTCGAAACAACGGCTTCGTCGAGGTCGTGTATATGCTCGCCCCGCGGATCCAATCGGAGTGATCGCTCATGCAAGCCGAACAAGTCCTAACAGCGGACTACGAGATGAGCGACGAGCCGTTAGTTATCGACGACATCGACGGCCGATGACTGACCACGCCGACTATATGACGCCGACACTCCCGATCGCGCTGCACACGCTCGAACAGTTGGCCACGGAGGGCGACGATGAGTGAGTCTATGCGTGTGTCGCATCGCGACGCACAGACCCGCACCGACGACACACAGACGTGTGAGGAGTGCGGCGGCCAGCTCCTCGACGACGGTACCGAGACCGTCTGCGATGACTGCGGCCTGGTCGCCGACGAGGACGCCATCGACCGCGGGGCCGAGTGGCGCTTCGACGACACCGGCGAGCGGGCGCGTGCCGGGACAGCCGTCGACCGGACTCGACACGATAACGGGTTTTCGACGCGGATCGGCTTTGAGCGCTCATCGGCCAGCAGCGAGACACATCGCCGACTCCTCCGTGCGAAGCGATTAAGCAAACATGGGTCGACTCGGAAGCCGCTGGATCAGGCGAAGTGTCTCTCCGATATCAAGGCCGTCGCCGGCCGGCTCGAACTCCCCCAGCCGATATCTGACAACGCTTGCGTGATGTTCAAAAAATGGCACAACCAGATCTCACATTGTGGCCACTCGCTTGACGAAGTGATTGCAGCGTGCATCTACGCAAGCGCGCGGATCGGGCAGGTCGGGATCGGTGTCGACGCGGTCGTCGAGCAGTTGAGCATCACCGAGCGGCGGCTGTTCGATACGATCGACCGACTCCGCGAGGAGATCGGCGTCGCACTCCCGCTCGCTTCGCCGCGGATGTATGTCACGCGGTATGTAAACGATCTCGATGGTGAGGCTCGAACCGAGACGGTAGCCCGAGAGGTAGCCGCCGCGGCCGACGAGGCGGGGTTGACTGCCAACGGGGCCGGACCGTCGGGGGTCGCTGCGGGATGTGTCTACGAGGCGTTCGTCGCTGCCCAATGGGAGGCCAAACGCTCCCAGCCCGATGTCGGCGACGTCGCCGGAGTAAGCGGCTATACCGTGCGGAGGCACTGGCGCCGCATCCAAGAGGCCGGGATCGACGGAGGGCAAGTCGATGTCTGATGATGACGAGACTGGGGTGTTGCTATGAACGCCGATCGGGGGACCGACCCGTCGTTCGTCGAGGTGCTCATCTCCGACCCTGACCTGCGGCTCAACCCCACAGTCGAGTGGTCGCCGCACGCAAAGGACCGGTGGGGCGAGCGGGCCGGCGCTGTCGGCTATCTCCGCGCGTGGGACCAAACCGAGGAAGTCGATTACCCCTCGGCCCACTCGTCGACGCGCGGCCGGTACCACGAACCCACCGACACAGTCCTGATTGTCAAGCGACTGCGGCGCAACGGCGGCGCGGTCGGCTGGGAGTTCGTCGATCTCGTCGTCAGCGTCATCGAGCTCGGCGATCGCCCCGACGACGAGCAGCGCCACGTCCGCCAGCAGGTACGAGGCGAATGAGCCGACAAATGGTCGCCCCCCGATTGTTGTACATTGTACCACAACCTTTATGCTGTCGGGGTGCTATGTACCACATAGAGGGAGACACACTATGTCCACCACCAAACTCAGCACGGTCGCGTCGAACCTCGACATCTGCGAACTCGACGACGAGCGCGTGATTGATTTCGACATCGCCGCGAACACCGATTACGAGATCCAGAGTTGCGTGATAGTTGACGAGGACGACCGTGTTGTCGAGGCTGTCGTCCGGTTCGGTCGCGTCGAAGAGCGTCCCGAGCTCGGCATCGGCAAATCAATCCTTTACCCTGCGTGGGCCAACATGGTTTCCGAAGCGACCAACGTCGAAGCCGTCGAGGGCGACCTCAGCGACTTTAGCCATATCGTCCCGCACCTCCGCGTCCGCCGCGAGAACGTCGAAAAGTACGGCCTAGAAACCCTCTCGCTTGATGCGTTCGTGACCGTCGTCGCAGAACTGGCCGACCTCACCGAGGACATCCTCCGCGGCGACGACAAAACGATTGACAGCCAAATCGACGCCTACCTCTAAGATAATGACCGACACAACCAGCGACCACGGCACCAAAGCGAAGAGTGCGAACATCGATCTCGAACGCCTCGCCGAGCTGATCGAGGAGACGACCGCCGCCCGTGGCGTCGATGTGTACGCCGTCGAAGAGTGCGGCCTCTCCGCTGCGGAGTGGGCAGAGATGACTGGCCGTGACCGATCAACTGTCTCCCGCAATGTTCGCCGTGCATCCGGACAAGTTTTATTATGAAGGCTATAAGAAGCAATGTTTTATGTGACATCCTCGCCCGCCGTGAACGGCGGGACTCTCTCCTTGATTCAGGTAAATATAAAACAATCGCGCGACAAGAGAGAGTCACAGCTAAAGAGCGATCAAACCGCAACCAGAAAATGTCGGTGTACCACCACCGACCGGTTGCGGTTTTGGGTATCCGTATGAGTATACACACAATCCAGCGTAAAAGAGGTTTCGGTGGTACAGTCCCTGAACCGCGTCTTTGTGGCAACATGGTGACGTGGCGTCCGATGCTAACCACGTCTACAGGAGGGAACGCGTGATCGAACACCTGATGTACTGCCCCGAGTGCGACGTCGAGCACGCCGAGTGGGCAGACGAGGGGACCACGGTGAACTCCGACGGCCGCACGACACTCGACCTGTGGGAGTGCGAGCGCTGCGGGTTCGTTCTTGAGGGGGTGCGGCTGTGAGCGATCCCGAGGAGATCGTCGAGCGTATCCGCGAACAGTTCCGCATCGACCCCGACCAGCGGCCACTTGCCGTCGTCGCAAGGCAAGGCATCGATCCCGACCGCTGGCTTCCCGTCGCTGAGGCGATTGCGAACGGTGAGGACCCCGACTTGCCGAATGAGGATCTTAACCAACAGACTGGTGACGATGACAGCGATGTGTTGGTTAACGACGAAGCTGATCCTGAGCCAGCGCCGGTCGAGACGCCCGACGACCCAGTCGACAGTTGGTTCGACGCTGGGTGGCGATGGCCTCGACCAAGTGTCTGGTCGCCGGAGCACCTCAACCGCGAGCAGTGGATGGGCCACAGCGACAAGAGGCCGTTCGCTCCGTGGGGTGACAAAGATGCCCCAGCGCCCTGCAGTGAAACGGGACACACTGACGCCAGTGAGTGTGACTGCGACGCCCGGTTCAAGTGGGGTTACGAGCCGCAGTACGTCGACGGCGAGACGGTCGCGATGGGCGAGGACGACCCCCGGCTCGATGGGCGCGTGTTCCTGCAGACTGATGAGGATCCGTACGCCTTCGTCGACGGTGATGACGTCCGCGATCCCGAGACCGGCGAGGTACACCCGGCGTTCGTCGAGATCCTCGAACAGTTGGGTATATCATATGCCGATATATCAACGAGTGGTGCGGGCGTACACGTTTACTACCGCGGGGAGCTCCCGAACGACATCCCACAGGCCAGTTGGCCCATCGATGACGAGCCTTGGGGGTCCAACGACGAGGAGCCCGCCATCGAGATCTACGCGAACAAACACGTCTGTGTGGCGACCGGCGACCACGTGCCCGGCAGTGGGACCGAAGTCAACGAGTGGGACGCCGAGGCCCTCGAAGCCATCCTCAACGAGAACGACCAACTGCGACAGACGGTCACCGACCGGTCGGACATCGATCTCAGCGGCTACGAGCCTGATGCAACTGGCGGCGAAGAGACAACGACGGAGATCCGCGATCAGTTCTATGCGATCAACCGCCTCGATGCGCGGAAGGTGGCCGAGGAGACTATCGTCCAACAGTGGAATGACGATGCCTCAACGAGTTCGGGCGCGCGTGCGTTCTATCCGACATGGGGATCCTCGTCGGACTCAGGGACGGCCAACTACGTTGACGAGGACATTTGGAACGACACTGGGCATAACGGCGGCTACGGTGGTGCGCTGGTCATGGCACTCATCGATGCTGGCGAGATCTCGAACGTCGGGGCGGCTCCCCAAGACGCCAGCGGATCGGCCTACTTCACCGCTGTTGAGCACCTGCGGGATCTGGGCTTCGATATCCCAAAATTAGAGGGTGACGACGACCGGCCGGCGTTGGACATCCTGTCCGACGAGATCGATGCAGATCGCGATGCAACGGCCGAAGCTGAGGCGGCTGCAGTAGCAGGTCCTGATGAGACTCCCGCCCCCACAGAGACGAGTGAAACTGACGGTGGGGCCACTGCAGCCGAGTCGGGGAGTTCATCAACGCCGATCACGACTGACCAGCAGTTCCAAGAGGACGTCCACTCGGCTATTGCAGAAGCCAACGACGAGGTGATCCAACACAAGACGGCGCGGCATCGGATCGCGTTCGCCCTCACCGATCACTACGACTTCGTCTACCCCGAGGATGAGGTCCGCGGATGGCGGTCGACGCTCTACGTCTACAACTCAGACGAGGGTGTGTACGAGCCTCGCGGTGAGCAGTTCATCGACAAGAAGCTCGAACGCGTTGCTGGCGACTACGTCACGAACACCGTCGTCAACGAGATCACCGGGAAGGTCGAGCGAATGACGATCGAGCGGGGCGATGCGTTCGAGCCGATCCCCGAACGACTCGTCGTTGCCAACGGGATCCTCAACCTACACACTGGCGAACTGGACAACTGGACGCCGCTTGAGTACCACCGCCAGAAGATCGATATTCGATGGAACCCCGACACCGATGGCGGCGGCGAGATCGAGGAGTTCCTCAACGACATCGTCGAGGGTCGAGACGTCGACACCCTCTACCGCGTTATCGCGAACGCGTTGTACAAGGAGTATGTCTCCGAGAAAGCCATCATGCTGGTTGGCGGCGGGCAGAACGGTAAGTCTGTGTTCTTGAGCCTCGTCGAGCAGTTCCTCGGCCAGTGGAACGTCAGCCACCGGGCCCTGCAGGACTTTGACGACAACGACTTCGCCGCCAACGCGCTGGAAGGGAAGCTGGCCAACATCCACCCCGACATGGGCGATCAGGCGGTCACCGACATGTCCATGTTCAAGAAGCTGACCGGCCGGGATACGATGATGGCGAACGTCAAGTTCGAGACCCCGATCACCTTCGAGAACTTCGCGACGTTGATGTTCGCGGCCAACGAGATGCCACAGTTCTCCGAGGACAACCACGCTGTGTGGCGTCGCTGGGTGTACATCAACTTCCCCTACACCTTCGACGACACCGACCCCGAAGCCAAGGACTCAGTCCCCAAGCGGGTGCTGATGCGCCGGCTGACTGACGACGCCGAGCTCGAAGCGCTGCTCGTCCGCTGTCAGCAGGAGATCCAACAGTGGTACGAGGGTCGCGACTGGTATCCCGACACCATGGGGGCCGAGGAGGTCCGAAAGCAGATGAAGAAGGCCGCCGAGCCTGTCTTCGACTTTGCGACCACTTGCCTCCAGGAGGCCGACGACGACGAGTTCCTCTACAAGGAGGACGTCCGCAAGGTCTACCGGGCCTACGCAACTGAGCAGGGGCTGCCGAAGATCGGTGCGGATCGCTTCGGCGAGCAGCTCGTCAACTTCCCCGACTACTCGATTGACTCTGCCCGACGGCGAGAAGACGGCGGAAGGCAGCGCGTCTACACCGGCGTTCAGTGGTCATCGCGAGGGCGGCAGGTGGCTGGCCTCGACGATCCCGACGACGAGCAACAGTCGCAGGTCGGTGATGACGATATGGCGGTGCGGCAGATGCTCGACAAGGTCCGCGACCTCGTCGACGACAATGGTGGCGACCCCGTCACGAAGGACATGATCATCGGTGCCTGCATGAGCACCCTTGGCGTGGCTACGGCGAAGAACGCGTTCGAACACCTGAAGACGAAAGGAGAGATCATGGAAGGCGACGACGGTTGGCTCCCGACGTCGTAGGCCATCCCCATTTTCGTGCGTGATTCTTGAGGTGTGTTATTTCCTATAGCTTCGGGCTTGTTACTGAGCATGTCTGCTTTTCGACTCGTCTTATTTTCCGACGATATCGCCGTGAACTGTCCTGACCTGTCCCGGGTGCGTTAAGAATCAGTAAGGACAGCTAACCGGGTCGCTCAGGCTTCAAAACTGCCGTTGGAGGGGGTTTAGTAAAACTGTCCTGACTGTCCTGACTGTTTGAGTTATCTACGCGCGTAACAGGCGATTTTCGGTGTTTTAGAAGGTGTGTAAGATATATGAGCGAAGTAGCGATACAGTCAGGACACCCGGGACGCAAAATTTTTCTGTGCTCTCACACACCCAACGGTAACGATAACGGCATCTCAGCTGTCCCGGGTACTATGGTACCACCCGGGACAGGCAAAACGTCTCGGGAACGCTGACACAAACGATCAACTACGTAGCGCTGACCCCGCATTGCCGCTCCAAAATGTGGACAGACTCAACGCGCGCGAGGGCGACCTCGTCGGCGAGCCGCTCGCGCCGGCGATCGTCCACTACGTCCGCGAGGAGTGCCGCGGTGGCGACGACGTCCCGCACGAGGACCTCGTCGAGCATCTCGCCGATCGCGGCGCGGCTCAAAAGCAGATCGACCACTGGATCGACAAGTGCGTCGAAGAGGGCGACATCATCGAACCCGACGACGGTTTCTACCGCCGGTAACTCACCGGCGTAACGGTTTCCGTTTCAAAGCGTTACCTCGCCGAACCGCCGAGAAATTAGACAGACGCAACGCGTGCGCGCATGCGTGAGAAGAGAATGGCGTCTGGGTGACGATCGCGGCGCGACCGCCGACGCCGTCGAGCTGGCCGAGTGGACGAACAACCCCATGGGCGCGATCCCCGAGAACTTATCACCGATGACGAGCGAACGCCGATGGGCCTCGGAGGGCATCGCGTCGACGGCCCCCACGGGGCTGAGGGCAACGTTTTTACCGATGGCAACATAACACATAACCAAGACACCACGGTGGTGATTGCCCGCGAGGGTGGTCGTGGCGTGCAAAACCACGACCAAGGCGACAGCCCGGAAAGACGGAAGCTGACGCCCTTTTTGCAGATTTACAGAACCCATGAACGACGCATACGAGGAACACCTGTTCGACGCGAGTGACGTGTGCCGCAACTGCCTGCGTCGGATCCGCGTCGAGCGCGTGGACCCGGTGCGGTCGGGGATGGGCGTCGAGTACGAGAGCCACATGACCCGCCACGACCGGCACACCGAGGTTGATCACGGCCCGGCCGAGAGCGTGACCGACCAGCAGGGGACGTTTTGCACCCACTGCGGGACCGAGTCGGCCTTCGACCGGATCTGGGACGACGTCGACTTCGCCGATCCCGAGCTGCCCCTCGGCGAAGAGCGGTTCCGCGATCTCGCCAAGAACGCCATGCGGGCGCTCGAAGCGAAAGGCGTCTCGATCGACCGCCACGCCTTCGCGACGGCGGCACTCTCGAACTGGGACGACCACCGCCCGGTCGATGAGTGCCTCGGCGCGGCCACCGAGCACGCGATCGTCGTCGCGGCGATGGGCAGCGGCGAGCAGCGGCGAACAGTGGGGCCGACTGATGGCTGACGATTACATCCACAACGAGGCCTCGGGCAGCAATTGGTGTGACCACTGCCAGTCGTGGGTCACATCGTATCACACCTGCCACTGGGGTGGTTACTGATGGACGACCACGACCGCGGGTGTGGCGAGGAACTCCTGGACCGGCTCTCGATGGTCACCTGGGATCGGTTCATCGAGGGCGGCGACTCGGTCACCGTCTACGGCTGGATCGACCGCGACGATGAGTACAAGGACTACATCCAGATCGAGATCTGGCCGAGCGACGAGTACGTCTCGTTCACGACGTCGAGCAGGCGGTGACCCTCTGATGGTTTGCGGCTGTCGGAGGGTCTACTCCGATCACGACGCGCCGTTCTTCGATCACACGCGGACGCGCGTGGCTCGTCATGTCGACCTTTTCGTCCCGATCCCGTTCACCGATCACCAACTCTGGCTGTTTTGGAGCTCAGAATGACTACAATCACACTCAGCGACGAAGCGGGCGAAGTCTTCCAGGAGGCGAAGGACCTCATCGACTCGGAGGCCGAAGCCGTCGACATCGAGGCCGCCCGCGAGCAGGCGCTCGAACGCCTCGAAGACATGGAGCACGACGACGACCACGAAGCCTACTCGGCGGGATGGATCGACGGCGTCGTGATGATGGACCGGGTGCTGACCGATCCCGAGTACTTCGGCCTTCGCGAGGACAGTGGTGACGAGTAAACAAGCCGCTGCGTTCATCCAGGGCAACGGTTTCGGTGTAGTTCTGGCCGTTGTCGGCGGTCTCGGCTTCGTCGATGCTGCTATGGTTGCACTCGCGTTTTTCACAATCGCGTATCTGTTTGAATGGGAGGCCGACGATGAGTGACCTGACCGAGCGACAGCGCGAGTATCTCGACGCGCTCCCCCAGCCGTCCTACCAAGCGTGGGCGGACGCGGTCGGGGCCTCGGAGTCGAGCGCCGAGGAGATGCGCCGACGGCTCACCGACGCTGTCGACGACATCGAGATCGAGAAGGTCGACGGCGAGTGGCGCAACACGCTCCAGGAGACTGACGGCGACGAAGACGAACCGCTGGCTGATCGGCTCGCACTTGATGACGTCGAGCGCCTCGCCGAAGACCCACCCGACGAATCGGACCTGACCAAACGCGAGCGCTACATCGCCGCCGAACTCGAAACCGGCGCGACGGTCGATGGGCTGGTAGACGATCTCGACGAGCGGGAGTCGGTCGTCACCCAGCACCTCCGGGACCTCTACGCCTCGGGGTGGGACGTCTACATCGACGACTCGGCGGGCCTGGTCACACTCGAAGGAGACCACGCGCTCCGCAGCTCGGAGCACAAGGGCACGCGCACGCGGAAAGCAAACCAGTGGTGGGAGAAACGCCACAGTGCGCTCGTCCGCGACTTCAACGCGCTGCCGACGCCGTCGGTGGACATCACCAAACACCGCGGGCAAGAAGACTGGGTCCACCACTTTTCGGACATCCACGCGGGCGACAAGGTGCTGACCCCCGACCGGACGAACGTCTACAACGCCGACCTGGTCCCCGAGATCGTCCGCTACGACACCCGCAAGTCGCTCGAACTCTACGACTACCACGGCGTCGACTGCGACGTTGCCCACCTGTTGTGGGGCGGCGACTTCGTGACCAACGAGGGGATCTACCAGGGACAGTTCGAGGACCTCGATGCGTGGCTCGATGAGCAGCACGATATGCTCATGGAGCCGCTCCTGGAGCAGGTCAAAGCCTACTCCGAGCGCTTCGAGGCAGTCAACGTCGTCTGTCAGGTCGGCAACCACGGCGAGAACCGCGCGTCGGGGACGTCGAAACAGGCGAACGCCGACCTCGTCCTCTACAAGTCGATCCGCAACGCGATCGCGGCAGTCATTAAGTTCGGCGAGGGCGACGCCTTCGAGAACGTCAACTTCCGCATCGGGCAAGCGCGCCCGTATACGAACTTCCCGCTCCGCGGCGGCAAGCTCCGCGGGCACCTCCGACACGGGCAAGACCGCAAGCCCCAGGCGACGACGCGTGCGGGCTCCGACGACTGGAAGACGACACTGATGAACCACGACTTCGACGTGTCGTTCCTCGGGCATCACCACTCAAGCGGCCGCATTGTGTGGGACGGCCCGCCGGTGATCGCCAGCGGCACGCCGAAGCCACCGTCGGACTTCGTCGACCGGATCGCCGCCTCGACGTCGCTCGACCCACGAGAGCAAACCCGCGAGATCTCCCACTGTGTGGGCGTCGCCGACCACGGTGTGACGGGCGTCTACCCCGTCAAGACCCACGACTTCGACTATACGCAGAGTGTTGAGAACCAACGATGAGTACAGTCACCGACCCCTCGAAGCCTGAGCGTGGCGTCCTGGAGACCTGCAGCGGCTGCGGGCAGGTCTATCACCGCGATAACTGCCCCGACTGCGACTGCGACGGACGCTATCGGGCTGAGGAGCACGATGTATCATGAGCACCAAACACAACAGGCCGTGGTACTGCCGCGACGGCGTGGTCGACGAGTACAAAGACACGCTTCAGACCGACGGCCAGAGGCTTCCGATGCTTAAAACGCTCAAGATCATCCGCGCGATCATCGTCAACGTCGGCGTGATCGCGATCGGCATCTACGCCATCCAGTCAGGCGCGGAGCCGACCCTCTTGGGAACGTTGGCGCTGGCCGTTCTCGGCGGCTACAACGGGCTCGAACTGAGCGACTACACGGCGTTGCTGCAGGCTTACGACGAAGTCCAGACCGAACGGGGGAAATAGGAATGAGTGAAACTGACCTCACCACGATCCCGAACATCGGGCCGACGAAGGCCGCGGCGCTGAAAGCCGCTGGCTTCGAGACCACCGACGAGGTCGAGGCCGCCGACGTCGACGAGCTGTGTGAGGCCGACGGGATCGGCCGCCGGACTGCCGAGGACATCCTCGGGATCTCGTCGCTCGACCGCGGTGGCAAGGAAGCCAAGTTCGAAGACGTCCGCGAGGACCTCCTGGACGTCGCCACCGAGCCGGTGACCGACGAGATCGTCGCGAACGCCGCGGGGATCTCTCGGTCGACGTTGCACAACTACCTCGATCGACACCCTGAGTTCGAGCGCGAGTACCGACAGGCTCGGGCCCAGAACGCCCGCGATATCACGGGCCTCATGCTCGACGACGAGTGGGACGGCGAGGATCGTAACCTGCGGTTCATCGCCGAGCGCGCCCACGGCTTCGTCAAGACCGAAAAGCGCGAGGTCGAGGGCAGCATGGAACACACCGGCGAAGGAGGCGGCCCGATGGAGGTGACTGTCCGCCGTGAGCGTTACGACCCAGACGAGTGAGGGCGCTGTCGAGGTCGGTGGTCACTATTGGGACGCCCAACTGCGGACCTTCGACGCCCTCGAATCCGGCGACTACGACGTCGTCGTCTTCCGAACCGGCTACGGTGGCGGCAAGACCGTCCTTGGGTCGGACTGGATCCTCACCGAGGCCGTCCAGACCCCAGACGGCCACTACCTCGTGCTCGCGCCCGACCGTCAGAAAGGCGGCCCGGCCACCTACAAAGGCTTTTTCGAGCGCCTCCCGGGCGAGAACACAGTCCCGAACGACTCCGCCGGCGACCCTGAGAACTCGCCGATCGTCGCTGGGTATCACGGCACCAAACACCGCCTGACGCTCATCAACGGCGCGGTCGTCCAGCTCGGCGGGGCCGACGTCTGGTCGCGCTTCGCCGGCTCGGAGTTCAACGCGATCTGGATGGATGAGGTCGCCCACTACGGGACGACAGACCTCTACGATCTCCACGAGATGCTCGTCACCCGTCAGCGGACAGAGGCGGGCCCGAACGTCACGCTGTGGACCTCGACCGGCAACGGGTTCAACCAGTTTTACGACATCACCGAGCGGCAAGTCGACGAAGATGACGAAGCCCTACGGTGGAGCGACCGCTTGAAGATCGTCGTCGGGTCGTCGCTCAACAACCCGTTTTTAAATGAGAAAGAGAAGATGCGGGCCCAGTTCGAGGGCTCCGAACGCGAGGCCCAAGCGCTGCATGGCGGCTTTAGTGCGGCGACGGGGCTCGTCTACGCCGACTTTTCACGGAACCTACACGTCACCCCGACCGACGGACTCGCCGATCGCCTCGTCGAGGACTGGGCGATTTACGGCTACGACGCGGGGTGGGACGACCCGCGCGTGCTGCTCGATATTCGAAAGACCCACACCGACCAGTTCGTTGTCTGGGACTCGTTTTACGAATCCGAGTCGCGGCTCGCCGAAGTGGTCGATCCCGACGGCATCCTCGACGGTCGGGAGGCGTGGATCAAAGGGCGGCCAAAGGGGATCGTCTACGCGGAACACGAACCCGCGCACATCCGACAGTTCAAGGCTGCGGGCTGGCCTGCCGTCAAGGCCGAAAAGAGCCTCGACGGCGGCATCGACCACGTCCGCGACCGTCTTGCCGTTGATGAAGACGGCCGCCCTGGCGTGCTCATCGCCGATCGGTGCAGCGATCTCATCCAAGAGTTCGCCTCGTACAAGGAGGACCAAGTCGGGAAGTCGGCGGCAACCGACCACGCCCTTGACTCGCTTCGGTACGCGCTCTTTACGCATTACCAACGCTACTCGGGCGACCGGCAGAGTGGTTCGAGCGGTGGCGGTTCGGAGCTCATCAACTAACCATGACACGAGACAAGACAGCGATCGTCGAAGACGAAGAGACGGTCGACAAGATCGCCGATGACGAGGAGGACGAAGACGATGAGTGACGACGACACCAGCACGGTCAAGTCATCGCTGGTCGGGATGCAGAAGGCCGCCGGGTCGGCGTCGTCTGACCAACTCGACGAGCGCTCGATCGGCATCACTGTCGGGCAGGGCATCGCAACGCCCTACCCGACCCACCAACTCGCCGGGCTCCAGGAACTCAACGGCACGCACGCGGTGTGTGTTGAGAAAAAGTCGAAGCGCGAGGTCGGCTACGGCTTCGAGATCGTGCCGCACGAAAACGTCGATCCGGAAGACGCCAGCGAAGACGAACGCGATCGCGCTGAGAACTTCTGGCGGTCGCGGGAGACGCTCTGGAAACTCGGGCCGAAGGGGACGGCTCGCGGCACGCCGACCGAGATGCACGAGAAGGCCCGCCAAGACTACCACGGTATCGGGTGGGCGGCCCTCGAAATCATCTACGCCGAGTTCGATGACGAACCTGCGGGGATGAGCTACCTCCCTGCCAAGACCGTCCGCGTCAAAAAGCAACGGGATGGCGATGGGTTCATCGACGAACAGATCGCGGGCCACGGATACGTTCAAAAGCGCAACGGGCAGACGCGCTACTTCGCCGAGGCGGGCGATCGGCGGAACACGGACCTCAACGATAACCCCGACCCGCGGTATGTCGACCGGGAGACGGGCGAGGTCTACAACGACATCGAGACGATGCGAAACGAGGGTGCGAAGCCAGCCAACGAGCTGCTGTTCATCCCGAACCCGCACCCGAACACGCTGTACTACGGCCTGCCGACATGGATCAGCGAGATTCAGACGATGGTCGCCGACCAGGAGGCGCGGCGGTTCAACCGCGAGCGTCTCGAAAACAACCTCATCCTTGACTACCTCATCATCGTCGAGGGCGGCGAACTCTCCGAGGAGTCCCGCAAAGAGGTTCGGGAGCATATCGAGGGGCTCCGCGACGGCGATGGTCCGGGGGCGTTGATCCTGGAGGCCGACGACCTCGTCGACAAGGGGATCGGCGTCGAAGGCCAGAACGTCAAGATCCGCGTCGAGCCGGCGGCTCACTACGGCGACGAAGACATGAGCTTCGCCAACTACCGGGAGATGAACGAGAAGGACATCGCCAAGGTCCACCACGTCCCCCTGCAGATCCTCGGGAACCACGACGCGACGAACGCCAACACCGAGGAGGCGATCCGAGAGTTCACTGAAGAGACAATCGCACCGGAGCAAGAGCGCTACGCCGAGCGCCTCTATCGCGTCATCCACCAGCAGATCCTGGACGTCCACGACTGGACGGTCGACTTCGTCACCAAGGGCGCGCGCAACGAACGCGAGCGGGCCGAGATCGGGAAGATGACCGCCGACTCGGTCAAAGAGGTGCTGACGGTCAACCAAGCGCTCGAACTGTTCGGCCTCGAACCCCGCGATGACGAGATCGGCGAGCGGCTCGTCTCCGAGGTATCAACGCAACAGACGCCGGGGGCGGCCCTTGACGAGGCAGTCACCCAAGTCGCACAGTCGGCGCGCGAAGAGAAGGCCGACGAGCGGATCAAACGCGGGGCGTCGGGGGACTGACCATGTGCGAGGCGTGCGGCGGTCGGCAACTCACAAAACGCCGAGTGCTCTCGAAAGTCGAGTTCTCGCCGGAGGAGGAGCGTGTTTTTCAGACGTTCCTCGACGACTACATCGACGCCGTCCAGCCGGTCGAGAATGACATCGAAGCGTTCCTCGACGAGGCCAGTGAGGAAGACCTCGAATCGCTCGAATCGCTCCGCGGCGAGATCCAACAGCGAGCGGGCGACTACACCAACGACTTCGAAGCAGTGTTCCGGGAGAACGGTGAGGACGGTATCCTCGCCGGGCGTGAGCTGGCCGTCCGCCAGGAGGAGATCGACGTGGCGTTCGACGTTGTCCCCGACCGGACGCTCGACATCCTCGACGAGTGGGTTGACGTCGCCGCCGGGAGTACCCTGGAGACGATCACCGAAGACTCGGCGCGGTGGCTCCGCGGGGCGCACAAAGACGGGCTGTCGATCCCCGACATCGCCGACAAGCTCAACGATGAGCTATACGACGGCCGCCTCGAAGGCTACGTCGCCGAGCGCGCGGCCCGCACGGGGACGATCTCAACGTCGAACGCTGGCGCACACTCGGCGCACGAAGACGCCGACAGCGTCGTCGGCGAACAGTGGCTGACGTCGATCGATGGGCGGGAGCGCGACTCGCACGCGCAAGCCCACCAACAGGTCGTCGCCGTGGGAACGTCCTTCGAAGTCGGCGGCGTCTACCTCGATCACCCTGGTGACCCACTCGCGCCGGTCAGCGAGATCGCCAACTGTCGCTGTGCGACGGCGGCAGTGTTCGCCGATCAACTCACCGAGAGCCAACTCGAAACGATCCAGAACGGCGGTCGCGTGACGGCCGCGATCTGACGCAACCACCGATGACGGCATCCCCGCCGGGGGCGCTGCCAGAGGTCCATATCCCGGCGTTCTCAACGGGACAATGACACAGACAGAGCCGCGGCGCTTCCAGAAAACCGTCGCCATCAAAGCGACCGACGAGGACGAGCGGACCGCGACGGGCGCGGCTCTCGTCCCCAACGAGGTCGACCGACAGCGCGACTTTCTCAAGCCCGCTGGCATCGAGGCGATGTATGCACCCGATCCCGACGACGGGGTCATGCACTACCGCTTCGCCGATGATGACGCGGAACTGGTCCGCAACGAGATCATCGACGAGCCCGAGACCATTGGCGGAAAGGAGTACTCCGCCGGCTCGTGGATCATCACGCGAAAGTACCACGATGATGAGCTGTGGGCGCTCGTCGATGACGGCGTGCTCACTGGCTTCTCGATCGGCGGCGAAGTCAGCGAGGAAGTCGAACGGTCGGCCGATGAACTCGGCGATGGGGTGAACTTCCCGGCCGAGGTCGAATCCGGCGGGGCTTCGGAGATCCTCAACGGCTACACGGCCGAGATCTCCGACGTCGACATCCCGGCGGTCCCGAACGCCGACCACGCGGAGAAGTCTCTCACAAAGAACCTCGTCGAGCGGGCCGGTGACGAGGAGTCGTTTGTCGAGATGATGGAACCGCGGGGGCACTCCGAGGAGGATGCCCGACGGCTGTGGGGGCACCTGCAGTCGCCGACCGACAAGGCACACAACCATGACATGACCAACGACACTGACGACCCCGACGCCCCGCCTCTTGACGACGTCGATGACGCCACGCTCGGCAAGCGGCTCAAGGGCCTACTTTTCGGAGGTGACGACGGCGACGGCGACGGCGACGACACCGACAGCATCGAGCTGGTCGACGCCGACCCGACCACGACCGCAAAGGCACTGACGCTCGCCAAAGAGGGCCGCACGCTCTCGGAAGCAAACCGAGAGACGCTGATGGCGGCCCACGACGCCGTCGAGGCGGCGCTCGCGTCGGATATGGACTTCGAGACGAACCGGTTCACAGACAGCGACGAGTACGCCTTCGACGTTGCCCAGTATGGCGACTCCGAGGAGAAGGCGCTCGAAAAGCTCACCGAAGAGCAGGGCCAGCTCGTCGCCAACGCCGTCCAACGCTTCGCCGACTCGCAGGGTGACGCCACATTCGGGGAGTTCCGAGAATGGCTGTGGCAGACTGATGCGCTCGACGACGACACGGCCTTCGCTTCCGACGAGGCGGCGTGGGAGTTCGTGGAGTGGACGCGCGAGCAGCGAGAGAACGCGGCCGTCAGCGAGGAGTTCATCCCGTACGTGATGGCCGAGAGCGACACCGACACAGAGATCACGATGAGCAAAACCGACGACACCGACACCAGCGGAGACGCTGACACCGACAAGTTCGCCAACGCCCCCGAATGGGCGGAGGCGCTCAAGGAACAGGCAGACAAGAACGCCGATCGCCTCGCCGACCTCGACAAGACCGACGACGGCGACGCACTCGAAGACGCCCCCGAGTGGGCAAAGGCCCTACACGAGCAGTCCGAGAAGAACGCCGAACGGATCGACAAGGTCGCCAAGGCCAGCGCCGAGAGCGACCAGGTCGACGGCGCGGAGAAAACCAGCGAGGAAGATGACGAAGCGAGCGCGTTCAAGGCCGCGCTCGGAGGGGACTGAGCATGTCTGACCAAGCACGCACCGCGAACACCCAGAGCCTGCAGAAGAGCCCGATCAACACGACCGACCTCAGCGGCGCGCAACTCCCCCGAGACCTCTTCGAGGAGTTCATCGAGCGGACCCAAGAGGAGAGCGAACTCCTCGACATGGTCCGCGTCGAGCCGCTGGCGCGAAAAGAGATGGCGAAGCCGAAGATCGGCGTCCCCGAACTCTCGGGTGGCACCCGTGCTGAAGACGGCAGCCGCCCCGAGACGTCCAGCGCCACCAGTGGTGCTGTCGAGTTCAACGTCACCGGTCAGTACTACTACATCAAGTACGACCTCAAAGAGGACGCCGTCGAGAACACGATGTCGGATGAGCAGGTCGCCAATCTCATCCTTTCGCACTTCGAGCGCGCGTGGGCCAACGACGTCCAGAACCTCGCGATCAACGCCGGGCGCACCGGTTCCAGCCTCCCGGCCTCACTCAACGACAAGTTCGACGGCTGGATCGCGATCGCCGAGGGCAACGACACCGCCTCGGACCGCATCGGGATCGACGCCGACGGCGAGACCGTCGACACGATGCCGACGTACATCCACACCGACACCGGGGACGAAGCGGGGACCGCCCAGCCGGTCAACACCGATCTGTTCAACTCGATGATCCAGACGGTCCCCGAGCGGTTCCGCGACGAGGACGAGCAGGTCATCATGCTGAGCAAGTCCCAGCTCCAGGCGTACCACTCCGGGCTGACCGAGCGGAACGACGGGCTCGGCGTCGTGGTCCTGCAGGGAGACTCGGATGTTACCCCGTTCGGCTACGACATCGTCGGCGTCAGCTACTGGCCCGACGACATCGCGATGCTCATCAACCCCGACCAGCTCGCCTTCGGGCCGTACGAGGCCATGGAGATCACGCAGACCACCGACTCCGACAAGACGATGGACGAGGCGCTCCACTCGCGGACGTTGCTCGAAGGACAGTTCGACTTCGAGATCGAGGAACTGCAGAGTGGCGCACTCGCCACCAACATCCAGGCACCCTGATAACGGATGACTGAACGAGTCCGTCATGTTAGTGGCCCCGGCCGTCTCAACCACGGCGCTCTGTCGGGCGTGTCCACTCACGGTGACGAACACGAACTCGACGCCGACACAGCCGCGTACTTCTGTGACGAACTCGGCTACTTCGAGCGCACCGGCGAGGTCACGCTCGGCGAGGACGAGTACAGCGTCGAGTCTACCGACGTCGAAGAGGACCTCGAAGACCTGACCTACGACGAACTGCGGGATCTCGCCACCGAGGCCGAGATCGACGGGCGTGGGTCGATGAACAAAGACGAAGTCATCGCCGCGCTGCGAGACCAGGAGTAAACTGAATGGCCGACCCAGAGCGATACCTGACGGTCGAGGAGCTACAGCGCGAGCTGCCGTTCCATTGGACCGACATCAATCCCGACCTGACCGAAGCGGAGTACGACCAACTACTTCAGGACGCACTCCGCAGCGAGTCGGCTCGGATCGAGCGCTGGGTCGACGTCGAGTTTTCGCTCACCCCAACAACCGAGCAACTCTCGCGCCCCGAGAGCGCCCCCGAGCGCGAACTCCCACTCCCCGAACGGCCGATCGAATCGGTCCAGTCGGTGACCGTTGAGACAACGTCGGTCACGGATCTCACCGAAGGCGAGGACTACGCCGTCGAGGAGACACACCTCGTCTTACTCAAGGACGCCGCAGTCAACGAGTGGCCGACTGAGTACCGCAGCATCTCGGTCGAGTGGACCCACGGCCACGACGGCGTCCCGGCCGATGTCGAAGAGGCGCTCGTCCGGCTGTGTCGCGCACGGCTCAAGCGCACCCAATCCGACGGTCTCGAATCCGAGAGCACTGGCGACGGCTCGTCGGTGAGCTACGAACCCGACGAGGTGATGCTCAGTGGCGTCTACGCGACGGTCGACGACTACGACGCGCCATCCTACTACGGAGGCTCGTCGGTCGTATGATCCCGAACCGTTGGACGCATCGCCTGACAGCCGAGCGCGAGACCAACTCAACAGAGACCGATGAGTACGGTGCGCCACTCCCCGGTGGTACTGAAACAGTGGTCGACAGTGAGCCGTGTCGGTATCGCCCAGAGTCGACGACGTATGTCCGCACTGAGACCGGCGAACGCGTCCAACGCGCGGCGACGGTCGTGCTTCGTGGGCACCTCCTCGGAGAGATTCAGGAGGGCGACACAGTCACACTGACGCCAATCGTCGGTTCGAACGTGGTTTCGGGCGTCGAAGTCCGGGGTGTGGAGCCGCAGTACGGCCGCCACAAACGACCGACGTCGCTGGTTATCGAGGTGGACGGGGTCTAACATGGACATCGACATCCAGATCCAGAACGCGAAGGATATGCGTTCGATGGCCGAGCGCCTGCAAGAACTTCAGCAGGACGTCCAAAACGGGATCGACGCCGTCGCCGAGGAGATCGGTCTGCGGATCGTCGGCGACGCACGGCGTGGGGTCAACGTCGACACGGGGCGACTCCGAGCCTCGATCGACTTCGAGACCGAACGCGAAGGTGAGTTCAAGGCCACCGTCGCAGTCGGTTCGAACGTTGAGTACGCGATCTCCCAAGAGTTCGATAACCCCTACGTCCGCCCGGCGATTGAGGAGAACCGCGAGACGATCACCAGCCTCCTTGAAGAGGCCGTCGCCGAGGCGGCCGAGGAGAATAGCGCATGACACCCGACACATCCGACCGCGCCGATGGGCGAGTCCGTGAGCTGCGCGGGCTGACGCTCCAGCGGCTGCAGTCTCACGACGAGCTGGTCGCGCTCCTGGAGGGCGTCGTCGACGACGCGACGGCAGTCATCCTCCCGTCGTTCTCGATGAGCCGCTACCGAAACGACGACACCGCACCCGATCCGCCGGAGACGGCGCTCGCGGTGTCGGTCGTCACGGGCTCGTCAAGCCGACGCAACCTCAAGGAGGACGTCAACCTGACCGTCCAGGTCGAACACGAGTTCCGCGCGAACGTCCGCCCGTCGCCCGGCGGCGTGTCGTTGGGCGTGCTGCCGTGGCACGACCGCATCGCCGACGAGATCTCGGCCGTCATGACCACCCAAGTCGCTGGGTGGGAGGCCGAGGGCAAAACGGGCGGGACGCCCGAGCCGCTGTGGGACGACGACCGCAACCGGTACCGATCCGTCAAACGATTCGATATCGGCGGCTACGGCCGCTGATAGCAGTTAGCAGTTTCAGCAACATACACACATGTCAACAGTCAACCGAACCAACAACACCGAAGTCGAGAACAGCCAAGTCGCCATCATCCTCGCCGACGAGACGGGCACCGACCCGACGCGGACGGTGCTCGCGCTGGCGAGCAAAGACGACCTTTCGACGGCGTTCGACGAGTCCAGCGAGGACTTCACGCCCAGCGCAGAACGCCAGACGCGGCAGTACCGCACGAGCCAGACGTTCACTGTCGAGGTCTCGTCGGCGCTCGCGGCCGACCTCGAAGCGATGACCGAGATCGGGCTGGCGAGCGACAGCGGAACCGACGGTATCGAGTTCTCGACGTCCACCACCGACCGCCGGATCGGCTTCGGCGAAGAGAAGTACGTCGAGATCGCCTACCTCGCCGACGAGCTCCCGAGTGATCTGAGCACGTTCGACGTCGTCGCCGACACCGAACTGCTCCACCGCTTTGGAGACTGCAAGCTCATGAACCCCGAGATCGACCCCTCCTCAACCCCGCCGATGGCGTCGTGGGAGTGGGCCGTCGAGGGCGAGAAGTACATCGACTACAACCCGGCCTAATCCTAATCCATGAGCACTGAAATCGCCAACCCCGAGGCGCTCGCCGACACCCGCGATGCGCTCAAAGCAAAGCGCCAAGAGCGCAAAGAGGACCGACTCGAACTGCAGGGGACGGCCCGCGACCTGTTCGTCGCCCGCTACGAGGACACCTTCGAGATCGAGGTCCACGGCAACGACATCGAGTTCTACCGGCCCATGTCGGCCCGGGACGTCGAACTGACTGATGTCGACGAAGAAACTCGCGAGCGGATCGAACACGGCGCGGCACTCCTTGACCAGTTCGAAGCCCGCCAGCGCCAGCTCATGCGCGCAGCGCAGTCCGACGAGATGTCGCTGCCCGACCTCATCGACGAGTCGATGGGCGGCATCGAACTCATGGCCGAGGTCCTCGCAGCGCACGCCGCCGACGAGGACCTGCAGGACGCCCGCGTGTGGCAGTCGATCTACCGGAACGAGAACAAACTGGGGGACCTCTTCGAGGATTTTACCGCGGAGGGCGACGGCCAGTCCCAACAGGAGAAGCTCAACGCCTTGGAGAATCTGACCTCGGACAACACCTCTACGAGCTGAAGAAAGAGGTGGGGATCGACCCCCAAGAGTGGTACGCGATGGATCAAGCGGAGCAAGCCTTTTGGACGAGCGCACACAATCAGCACGTAGAACATGTCACACCCGACAACCAACAGCGACACTGACACTGACGAGCGGAGCCAAGCAGCGAACACACGACTGTTCGGGGGCATCCTCGTTCTGGTCGGTGCTGCGGTTGCGACAGTCGGGATAGTCTTTTGGCCAGCGCTGGTGGTCGCCTACCTCATATGGGCGGTGGCTCTGCTGGCCGTCGTGCTGTCGTTCGTCTCGGATGACGAGTAACTAACACATGCCTTTTGAGTCACTGACAGCAGTACTGAACCTCGATAGCAGCGGCTTTACCTCGGGGATCGAAGACGCAGAGGACGGCATGGGCTCGCTCCAAGACCGAGCGGCAAGCACCGGCAAGTCCATGCAACGAGCTGGCGGCGCGATGACTGCCGGGGTCACGGCCCCGCTGGCGGCCATGGGTGCGATGTCGGTCAGAGTCGCCGGCAACTTCGACCAGGCCATGCAGCGCTCGATTTCGGTGATGGGCGACGTCGACGGTGCGATGAAAGAGCGGCTCGAAGCGACCGCTCGCGAGGTTGCCAACACGACGACCCACTCAGCCGAGGAAGCCGCCGACTCGTACTACTTCCTCGCCAGCGCCGGCCTCGACGCCGCCGAGGCGATGGAAGCCATGCCGCAGGTCGCAGCGTTCGCGGAGGCCGGCCAACTGCAGATGGCCGAAGCGACTGACGTGGCGACCAACGTGATGTCGGCCTACGGGCGCGAGGCCGACGAGATGGCCTCGGTCACCGATACACTGACCGCGACTGTCGCGAACCACAACCAGACCATGCAGGGGATGGCCTCGGCGATGAGCACGGTCGCGCCGATCGCGTCGTCGCTCGGTATCAGCCTCGAAGAGACGTCGGCGGCCATCGGTCAGATGGGAGACGTCGGTATCCAAGGCGAGCGGGCAGGGACGGCGCTACGGAACGTCTTCTCGCAGCTCTCAGACGAGAGTTCGACAGTAGCCACCGAACTCGAAGGGATGGGCGTGGCGACGCGAAAATCCTCGGGCGAGGTCGTCTCGATGACCCAACTCCTGTCAAACATGGAGTCGGCGGGCGTCGAGGCCGGCGACGCGGCGAAAATCTTCGGGACAGAAGCCGGCCCCGCCATGGCCGCGCTCATGCAGGAAGGTTCGGACGCTCTCGCTCAGAACACCCAACGAATCAGCGAAGCCGAGGGTGCGACGAAACAGATGGCGCAGACTCAGCGCGACACACTCAACGCCGAGATGCAGATCGCCAAGAGCAACATCCAAGACGTCGGGATCGCCATCGGTGGCGACCTCATCCCGATGGTGTCGACGCTAACTGGCTACATCTCGACAGGGGCCGACCGGTTTCAGGACCTCAATGGCGACCAGCGCCGGGCGATCATCCTCCTCGGCGGTGTCGCCGCAGCAATCGGCCCTGTCCTGTTCGTCGGCGGGACACTGCTGACGATGCTCCCGGCGATAGCGACTGGGTGGGGGGTGGCAACCGGTGCGGCGAGTGGCTTTGCAGCCTCGCTCACTGGGGGAGTTGTCCCCGCGGCACTGGCGGCCAACGTGGCTCTCGGACCGATTACCGCCCCCGTGTGGGCGATCATCGCGGCCATCGGGGCAGCCATCGCCATCGGCTACGGGCTCTACCGCGCGTGGACGAGCAACTTCTACGGAGTCCGAGACACGGTCACCGACGCACTGGGGACGGTCAAAGGCTGGCTCGATGCTGCACCGGGGTGGATGCTACTCCTTCTCGGGCCGCTCGGTCAGCTGTACTACGCCTGGCGGGAGAACCTCTTCGGGATCCAAGACATCGTCGGGTCGGTGTTCGATTGGATCGGCGACAAGATCGGCTGGCTGATAGACAAAATCGAGTCGATCCCTGGGATTGGTGAGGAAATCGACGGCGAGGCGAACGTCGACAGCAACATGCCCGATGCGCCAGAAGATCCCAGTCGCTCGCCAGTAACCGCTCCCGAGGCAATGCCGCCGCCGAATCAGACCTCCGCCCCGCCCTCGACATCGTCAACTCCGACCCCCGAAGAGGCAGCGTCTACAGCGATGTCGTCGACGTCGTCGGCGCCGTCGGCCGACCTCGTCGCCGGCGCGAGTACCTCTGCGAGCCCCAGCGCTGGCAGTGCCGGGATGAGCACCCAGGAGTTCAAGACCGCGCTTCGGGAGGTCCTTGAAGGGCTTCGGTTGGAGACGCGACTCGAAACCGACCAGCGGGGGCTCGAACAGTGGATCGAAGACATCGCCGACGCCCAGATCGCTGAGGCAGGAGGTGCGCGGCCGTGACCATGCACATCTACGCCATTGACTTGCCAGACCGAACCGTCGAGATCGCCCCGCGCTCGGGTGGTCACGAGACAGCGACCGCGGCCGTCCTCGATGAGGGAACCTACGTCGAGTCCACCGGGGTGAGCGCGCAGTCGGTCGACGTCGACGTCCGGTTTGACGGCGACCGGCGCGCCACGTGGCAGGCGGACGCGCTCGAGGCGCTCGGGAACAACCCCGCGATCGGCGTGCTCCCGCTCGGCGGCAGCACCCACGCCGGCGTCGACGGCTACTACGTCGCCAGTTCGACACGCCGCGACCCACGACTCGCCGAGCCTTCTGGAGCAGACCTTACAGCGAGTGACGCCATCGAATCGGTGACGCTCACCCTCGAACGAGCCGGGACGCGCAAGCGGCACGTCCTCGCCGTGGAGACTTCTCCGAGCCAGCCCGACCCCGGCCACCCGTTCGGCAACGACACCGACGCGATCGTCGGCATCCCCGCCGACGCTCGGCGCGTCCGGATCGTCGACTCGACGAGCTCGCCCACACAGCGCGAGCGTCCTGTGTCTGTGGAGACTGTCGAGGCCGAACACGGCGCCATCGATCTGTTCGACGCGACAGCCGAGGCGATCGACGACCCGGTCTACCTGTACGACCTCGATTACTCGCTCCAGGGCGACGTTGACCTCGGCGTGTGGGACACGTACGGGCAGGCCGACCCGGTCGACGAGGACGGCGTCGTCGCGTGGGGGCGCGTGTTCGACACGGCACACGACTTCACCGGAAGCGTTGTAGTCGAAGACGGCTTGATGCGGATGATTGTGGACGAGCCGACCAACGCCGACGAGACGGCCACCCTCGACGTCGAGGCGTACGACGCCGGCGCCGACGCCTGGACCACGGTCGATCTCCCGGCGTACCCCGGCACGCTCGATACGGACTGGCAGCCGGCCGACGTCGATCTCGTGCACATCGGGCAGGCATCCGTGCGAGCACAGGTCGAGTTCGAAGCGGTGGCCGGCGCGGCCGAGGGCGACGTCTACGCGCTCGACGTCGAGCTGGAGCGCGGGCGTGAGGAGTTGGAGGTGTGGATCCCCGCATCGGTGAGTGATGCGATCCCGTCAGACCTGCAGGCGCTCCTGGAGCCGATCGCCTCGACGAGCGTCGTGGACAGTGGCGTTGAGCAGCGGCTTGTGGCGCGGACGGAGGTGAGGTTGTAACTATGGTACTCAACATCGACATCGGCGACGGAGCAGACGCGCTGGCACAGAATCAGTACATCGAGGCGCTCGGAGGGACCTACTGGATAGACGGCTGGGACGCGACGCTCGATGCGGGCGACCTTGAGGTGGACATCGCCGCCGGAAGTGGGACAATCAACGGCGATTACGTGTCTACAGGCGCGACACAGACTGTGGACTTCACAGGTGACGTGGATGGCACGGAGCCGCGTAAGGCCGTGATCAGCGTGGACGAGACGGGCATGGTGCAGAAGACGATCGGCGAGACGACCCCGCCGAAGCCGGTGGGTGAGTTGGGCTTTCGGACCTACGATCCCGCGCCGCCGCCGGCCGCGCCAGGCGTCGTGGTCGCGGAGGTGTGGCTCGACGCGGGTGTGGCGAGTTTGGAGAGCAGCGACGTGCGAGACCGGCGAGTGACGAATCAGGCTGCACAATCAGCAACGTCTCCCCCATTTACAAAAACAGTCCGCACAGAGACGTTCGAGGAGCCGGACCTGACTCTCACGCATACAGATACCGAGGTAGCTAGCGAAAGCGTGCAGATAAAAGCAGAACCAGTTAAGGGCTCTACTGCGGACCCGGCAGATCCGGCCTATACCGGCAGTACGAGCGCCCCCCGCGGTCTAGTTATAAACCCCAACCGAACGCTATCGGGTGTAGAGACACAGGTACACGCAGATGTCTCAGGAGTAACCACTCTTTACCTAACGTCTGACTCGGATGGATCGATCATCGCGTCAAAGTCAATCAGCGGTAGTGGAACATACTCAATCACAGCTGACACGCCGCTCGAACCCGGTGCTCAGTACAGGGTGGTAGTGGACGCTGATGGAGCCACATATACTGACGCACGCGGTAACGATAATACTGCATCGGCATCATCGAGTGATGTAGACATTGTTAGTGGTGGGTAGGTGCTTCGGTGACTTCTCGGACAATATGTCTAAACTACGTCACCGCATTGTATGAATCCACGTCGGGAACGGCAATCATTGAACGGCCCTACCCGCCGGGCGTGCATAGTTGGGATGCGGCCACATTCCAAGCCACTCCTGACGGCGAGACAGTCGAGGTCTTCGTCGAAGAGTCGACCGACGGCGGAACGACGTGGGATGAGATCCAAGGTCCAATCAGCCGGGGTGACCAGATAGACGCTCCTCCGAGTGCAGCCGTTCGATTCCGCGTCGAACTCAGCCGCGAGGATACCTCCAATAACCCGACACTTGATAGGATTTATCTCCGTTATGAGGTCTAACTGAGGATGCCTGGATTCGCACACGGTGGCGAACACGGTGCAACCTATGGCGGAGACAACGGCAGTGTCTACTCCACGCCGCTCCCGCGCCAGGTTAAAAACCTCGTCGTCGCCGCGACCCGCGCGAGCGAAGCCGATCTCACATGGAGCGCAGCCGAGGGCGCGACCGAGTACGTCGTCTATCAGGCCGAATCGTCCGGTACGACCACAGAAGACTACACCGAAGTCGCAACCACGACCAACACAAACGCGACAGTCACTGGGCTTGAAAATGGCGAGCAGTACTACTTCCGCGTCGCTGGTCGGAACAACGTGGGCGAGGGCCCGCTCTCCACCGAGGTAGACGCGACGGCGGACCTTCCGCCGACTGAGATAATGGCCATGGGCGGCACGACGGTCCGCGAGCTCACGCTCACGCTGGACCCGCAGGACAACTCCACGGACGGCGGGATCGACATCTATCGGTCGACAGATGGCACACTCGGCACCACGGTCGCCACGGGGCTCGCGCCGGGCACCACGTCGCACACGGACACGGGCTTAGACGACGGAAGGGAATACTTCTACACCGTCCGCCGCGTCACGGACCACGCGCAAACAGACGGCACGCGAGTCGCAGCGACGACGATTCTCCCCGACGAAGACGCACCGGTACTCGGCAACGGCGTCGAAGACGAGGTCGCCGTCGATCGCGAGAGCGCCCCCACCAACTACGGCTCGGTTCGAATCCAGATCCGCGAGACCGGACAGAGCTCGTGGGACGCCTCGGCCACGGGCTTCGGCGAGTTCGTTGGTGCATTCGACACGCTGTCGATGGAGTTCGTGGGCAGGCTTGATGGCGAGGAGTACGAGGTCCGCGCCCGCACGGAAACCCCGAACACCACCGGCGCGTGGACCGAGCCCGTCGCGATCACGACGAAGTTCCCCGGGGCAACCGACGTGACCGTAACCGCAATCTCCGAGACTGAAGTCGAGCTCGCATGGACGGACAACGCCGACAACGAGGACGGCCAGTACATCGTTCGCGAGCGCCGTGGCCCGGACGGCAGCTGGTGGTTCGAGCAAATCGTCGGTGATGCCGGCCCGAACACCGAGGCCTACACCGACGACACGCCGGCACCAGACACCGAGTTCCGCTACCGAGTTCGACCGCACACCGAGCACACCACGGCCGACAGCAACCTCGTCACCGCTACGACCGGCGACATCGGCGTCTCGCGGCGGCGCATCCCTCCGTCGGGGTGGTACGTCGAACTGGAGACGAACGCCGGCGACGTCCTCCGGCCCACGGTCTTGGAGGGCCCGACGCCGAGGGCCTCGCTCAACGACGTGCCACGCGTCGAGATCCCCGTGCCGGACTCGGACCGCTGGCGGGACGACGCGCTCCAGCGCTGCGAGATGCGCGTCTGGCGCGACGGTGAGCGCCTCCCGATCGAGCGCTTCGAGCGCCTGGTTCAACAGTCCGACCCGCCACGTGTCGTCCTCCACGGTCGCGGTGGGATCGGACTCGACGCCGACATCGAGGTCGACCAGGGGTCCTTCCGTGACGCCCACGATCTCGCTTCCGAGCTAATCAACCAAGAGACACCGTACGAGGGTACCGTCGACGACCCGGCGTCCGACCTTCGCGAGGATATCGGGGTCCTCTTCGCTGGAGACTTCGCAACTGGGTTGGTCAACGCCTTCGTTAACTTCGACAATCTCGACCGCAACAACGACATCCCGGCGTACGTCAACGTCGACGGGCTCGTCACGCCGGTGCAGGTCTGCTGGATGAGCTCCGCACAGACCGCAGATCGGTCGACAACGCCTGGGACGGTCATCGACGATGGCGGCGAGACGTACATGAACGACCGGGCATACCGGCTTGAGCAGGTCGGCGATTCCATCGAGTGGGAGTTTGACGCCGAGTACGAGGTACCGGCCGCCGACTTCTTCGCGCGGATCCGGTACCGCATCCCGAACGAGGGCGCTCACCCGGAGCTCACCGCATACCTCAACGGGCAGCAGATTAGCTTCCGCGAAGCCGATGTCGGGAACTTCGGCGGGGACGCCGAGCCGGCGTGGTTCGAGTTCAACACTTTCTACAACTTCACTAGTGGGACGCTCAACGGCTCGCAGACGTTCCGGATCGAGGTGACGGAGTCGTCGAGCGACCCGGACGGCCACTGGCTCGTCGACGGCTTCGCTGCCGCCGATGGCACGTTCGAGAGTGAGCTTGACTTCGACCTCGGTGTCGGCCCCGCCGCAATCGACACCAACGGGATCATCGCGGGGCCGCAGCTCTACCCCGATGCCGTGGACCTGCTCACGGAGGAGCGCTCGACCATCGAGCAGGTCGTCGCCGGGCGCCTGTCCGTCAACGTCGACAACACGACGGGCTCGCAGGCGGTCGCGATCAGCAACGACGGCGGCGAGACATGGATCGAGGCAGCGAACGCCACGGAGGTAACCGGCGAATTTGCGGACGGGAGCACGCGCATCCAGGGCCGAGTGACGCTCGGACGGTACGATGCCGATCCCACAAGCCACCCGCGGACCGGGGACGCCACCCAGCAGTTGGACAGCCTCGAGCTCGCGGCCACGCTCGACGACACGCCGTTCATCCGTGGGTACGCGGACAGCGGGAGCGTCCTCGAAGTGCTCCAGAACCTCGCCGACGCCCACCGGTTCATCTTCGAGCTCGGGTGGGATTCCGACGCGAACGGTGGCGACGGCGGGATCGTGATCGAGTGGACACAGCCGGGTCAGCGGCAGGCGTCGACGACGGCGCCGGTGCTCGACTACGAGACCGAGACCGACGCGGAAACAATCGTCGAGGCGGCGTGGGTCTACGGCCGGTCGCGGCGCGTTCGCGACCAGGAGGTGACGCTCTCGACGACCGGCTACGAGAGCATCGGAGACGGGTACATCCAGCCCGGGACAGAGCGCGTGGTCGACCCAGACACAGAGGAGGTGTACCAGATCGGCGATGATTACGAGATGCGCTACAACGAGGGCGCGATCATCGCGGTCGGAGGCGGCGCGATCAGCAACGGGCAGACCGTCGCGATGGATTACGAGACGCGGCTCGCAGCCTTCTACGCAGCGCCTGACGCGGACGGTACCGGAGACACGATCCGCGAGACAGTCGCGGAGGCGAACACACAGCAGCTGGCGAATCAGGCCGCGATGGCGATCGTGAAAGAACTCTCTGAGCCGCTTATTGGTGCGAGTGTGACACTCGATCGGACGGCCGACGTCGGGCTCGTCGGGGCGCTCGACATCGAAGGCGTCCCTGCAGAGGCCGAGGTGGTGCGCGGCCTCGAGGAGCAGGGATCCGAGCTGGACGTCCGAATCGGGAACCGGCGGTCGGCTGGTCAGGCGATCGAAGACATCCGGCGCCGTGTGAGTGCCGTCGCGAAGCGGCTCTAAACAAGTACTGCGACAGCAGGTGGCAGACCGCGATGATCGTCTGGGAATGGCCGCCCAGGCGTGAGCGACAACGGGCCATCCGATGGAGGTTTACTTATGGCAGAAATCGAGAGAAAACAAGGAGACACGATCACGGTCAGTGAGACATTCGAGCGCCCCGGCAGCCGGTCGTCGCAGGCGCTTGATCTCTCAGACGCACAGTCAGTAAAAATATACGTCGACCACCCAAGCAGCGGCGATCTCGTGGTCAAGGACACGGCCGAGATCACCGACGCCGCAAACGGGATGGTTGAGTACACGCTGGGCGGCACGCAAACCGCGCGCCAAGGACCCCATCGCCTTGAGTTCGTCGCGGAGTTCGCCGGCGGGGAGACCTTCAGCTACCCCCAGACGGGCTTTGTCTCGCTGAAGGTGACCGACCCCGCGGCCCGCGAGTTGCCGGTCGAGGAGTTGGCCGATGGCGACGCCAGCGTGACGGAGTTGGCCGCCGACGCGATCCGAGCCAACACCGCCTCGGCGGTGGATGTCATGGACGCGCTCGATCTCAACAACAACCCGATCACCAGCCTGCCGGTTCCCTCCAACCCCGCCGACGCCGCGCGAAAAGACGGTCTCGACACAGTTGCGTCTGATCTATCGTCGGTCGAATCTGACCTAACATCACAAGTAACCCGCTTCGACGCTCTCAACGACACCGTCGAGGCGCTCGACGAACTGGCGATTGATCGCGGCCCGATCTCGTCGCGGCCGACCAGCGGGGACTACGACGACCAGATGTACTACGCGGTGGATCAACGCATCCTGTGGCGGTGGGATGCGGGATCATCCGACTGGACCGCCGCGGGCGGCCTCGGTGTGTCGTCGCAGCGCCTACCGGTAACGTCCTACCTCGACGCCGTCGACGTCAGCACACTGGCGGCGGGGGACGTCAACCTGTCCGGCACGCTGACCGGGCCGAAGCTAAGTGCAGAGGAAATAGACAGCGCTCAATCAGTCACGATCTCCGATGACGAGACAGTGACCTATGGACGCGATCACGTCCATCCTGATCGAGGGATCGAACCAAACTCGGTTGCTATCGGCGTCGGAGCGCGTGCCCCTGACAGCACGGGCGATCCTGGCTGGTTTAACGATACAGCAAATTCTGTGGCAATTGGGTATCAGGCGCTTCGAGACAACACGGGGGCCAACTCCAACGGCGTCGGGTATCGGGCGCTCGCGAACAACACGGGGTTCGCCTCCAACGGCGTCGGGCATCGGGCGCTCGCGAGCAACACGGGGGACAACTCCAACGGCGTCGGGTATCAGGCGCTTCGAGACAACACGGGGTTCGCCTCCAACGCCGTCGGGTATCGGGCGCTCGCGAACAACACGGGGGACAACTCCAACGGCGTCGGGCATCAGGCGCTTCAAGACAACACGGGGGGCGACTCCAACGGCGTCGGGTATGAGGCGCTTCGAAACAACACGGGGTTCGGCTCCAACGCCGTCGGGTATCAGGCGCTTCGAGACAACACGGGGTTCGCCTCCAACGCCGTCGGGTATCGGGCGCTCGCGAACAACACGGGGACCAACTCCAACGGCGTCGGGTATCGGGCGCTTCGAGACAACACGGGGTTCGCCTCCAACGGCGTCGGGCATCAGGCGCTTCGAGACAACACGGGGGACAACTCCAACGGCGTCGGGCATCGGGCGCTCGCGAACAACACGGGGTTCGCCTCCAACGGCGTCGGGTATCGGGCGCTTGAGGGGGACGGCCTATCCAACCCATCGGATATGGGGTCAAACGTCAATGCGTTCGGATCCGAAGCGGGTCGGAACAACACCGGTGAGGGGGCAATCCTCATCGGGCAGCAAGCTGGCATCAACAATAGCGAAGATGACGTGTTGTTGATAACTGACCGCAACGGAGAGACAAGACTCAAAATGGACCTGACGAACGGGAACATGAAAATCGGCGGATCGCTGTCTGAAAACGCGACCCTCAACTGAGACAATGCAACTCAACACAACCTTTGATATCAAGACGACCGACGCATCGGCAACAGTCAACCAAATCCAGACGACGTTGGCAGAGACGGGATATCGACTCAGTGTGACCGACGAGACTGTCAGAGTCCACGCGCGGCTGGGGACGGACGAATCGTCCGTCTCGGAGGACGTGGAGACAATGCTGTCGGAGCTGACCGCGCTCGATGATGTCGAAATCGACCGGGACTCCATCGAGATCGAGGGTCGGGTATGACGGTCAACATCGACATCGATACCCCCTATCAGGAGATGTTGTCGGAGTTGCGAGAACGGGGGGAGAGCGACCCTGACGCCGACCTCAAGCGACTGGTCGAGAACGCAATCCACGACGGATATCAGCAACTCAATAACGACCGATAGTGAGGAGCCTGTAACGGCCGGTTCTCACCACCTCGCGGCGCAATAAACTCAGTCCACAATCTGACAGACCCAGGCCGATGACCCACTGGGACGGAAGTCGTGGCGCGGAAGTAGGAGGGCTATCAAGACAGTTTCCTGCTGCAAGCGGCAACTCTGGGGTAGGATTCGTCGGATTCGGTACAGGAACGGTCAGCATGAGACTTGACGAGTATGGCATTGTGGGGAATGTTTGAGCGACCCGGTGTGGCAGTCTATCAGATTACGCTTCAGAAACGGTATTACTGAAATATGATACAAGTGGTATTAGCGACAGCTATCGGCAGAGTTGCACAGACCGGCACGGCGCTCGACGTCGTCGACCCGAACGATCCGATCACGATCCTCGCGCCACTGGTGGCCGTGCTGGCGGCCGTGGCCGTGGCGTACATGCCGCGGCGCATCGGACAGGACACACGGCTCTGGCGGACCATCCGCGGCCTCCTGCCTTACGTGGACGCGGCTGCACGCGACCGTGGGTTCTACACGACCTACGAGATCGACCCCGCCGAGGAGACCGTCGGCGTCTGGCACGGCTCGCTTGAGTCCCTTGAATCCGCACTCGAAGCGGAGGGGTACAGGTTGGGCCCACTGGCCGCCCACAAGTCGCTCCCCGATGGTCGCCAGGAGCTCGGCAGTTGGGTCGATCTCGGCGACCGTATCTCGCCGAGGTGGCTCGAAGCCCTGCGGCTGATGGTCACGCCGTGGCAGACGCACATCACCCTGTTCGAGGCCGACGACACCGACGACCAGTATCTCGTCACGGCCCATCACGAACGGTCGGCGTACTCACCACTGACCGCGTACTGGCATCTTCGGGCACGGGACTACTCGCCGAGCCGTGGCGTCGAGATCGTCAGCGAGCACCTCGCCGATCGCGAGCGGTTCGAGGTCTTAACCAACACACCCGACCAGTTGTGATCAGTTGTTGGTTAAGACGTCACCTGTTTTTCGAGCGGATCTCGCGGTTCGCTTGCTTGGAGTTCGAGGCGATGTACGCTCTCGCGGTCCCGATGTCGCGCCAGCCGAGAATGCTCATCATCGAGTAGGCGCTGACGTTCCGAGCGGCGCAGAACGACGCCGCTGTTGCTCTCAGTGAGTGCGGATACACTCGCCCGTCGAGTGCGGCGATCTCCGCGATCCGATTGATACGGCGGTTGACCGTCGACTTGCTCTTTTCCCAGCTGCTGTAGCGGTCGGAGAACTCCTCAGAGTGAGTTCAACACGGACGTCGAAGTCGAACGGCACTTCCCGGGCCGACTTCGGCGTTTTCGGCTTCCATCTTCTCCCGACCGCTTCCTCATACGTGATGTTCACTTGGTTGCGTAGTTGCAACGCTGTTTCGTGGATGTCGTCCTCACCGAGGTCGCGCAGTGCCTCGCCGGCGAGGAGGACGTCGACCTGGAGTCGGTCGGGTAGACTCACTCGACACGCACCTCTTCGACGTCGATCAACGGTTTCAGACGGACCTGTGAGGGATTGAAGCCTCGACGAGGAGCTCGACGCCGCCGACCTCGAGCCGGTCGAATGACATCCTCCCCGGCGTGAACGCCGGGGTTTCCTCGCGCTGGGGGTATCGCTTACCGGCCCACGGAGGCAACTTGCGGGTTCGTATGCTCCTCGCTGGGGTCGCGGTCGGTGACGTGGTCGCCCACGTGCAGCGGGGGGAGCTCGTCCTCAGGCATCACGCGGTCACCTCGTGATCGGTGAGGACGCTCGGGTGAGTGGTACCGAAGACGCGCAGGCAGACGTTCGGATGCTCGTGCAGCCAGCCGGCGGCCTCGTCCTGAGCATCCTCGACGAGCTCGGCGGTGAAGTGGTTCTCCGCAAGCCACTGGTCGCCGTCCTCGAGGGCGCGGTGGGCGCGCTCGGCGCAGAGCTCCATGACGCGCTTGCGGACGACGTTCTGAAGGTCGTCCATCGCGGTGGCGACCAGGAGGCCGTGGTCCTCGGACTCGTCGTCGAGTTCACCGCGGCGGCGTTCCCTCGCGTTCTCGGCGGTCGCGATGGCGTCCTCCAGCTGGGCGAGCTGCGTGTCCTCAAGGACGTCCTCCCAGACACCGTCCGAGAGGAGTTGGTGCTCAAACTCGGCGCTGGCGGTGTCGGTGTGGTCCTGGCGGATGCGGCGCTCCGCTCCGGCGTGGACGTCATGACCTCGGGGCATCAGGCATCAGCCTCCGTGACCGCGGTGACGGTGTCGCCACGCCGGCTGGCTTCAGCGGCGAGGTCCGTATCCTGCGTTTGGACGATGCGGCCGCCGGTCTGAATCTGGTAGCGCGTCCCCGCCATCAGGCATCCTCCTCGTTGGTGGCCTGGTCGAGTCGCTTGTCGAGGACGCTCATCGGCTCGGTGAGAGCGCGCGCTGCACGCTCGGGGAACTCGCTCGGGCCCGTGGTCGTGTCGACATCGTACATCACGCGCTCACCTCCTCGACGCGGACGACGTCGACGCGCTCGCCGCGCGAGTAGTCGCCTCGGGAGACGGCCGTCGCCGGGTGTGCCGTCAGCTTCGGCTGCTCTGCGAGTTCGACCGAGAGGCCGTCGTTGCCCAGCTGCTTGATGACGTGTGCGAGGACGTACGCGTTCGCGCCCTCCCAGTCGCCCTCGACACGGACGATCGGCGTCGCAATCTCGTCGTCGCCGGTGCCGTGGACGCGCTCGCCGAGGTCCGCCACCGTGAGCGGCTGCGTGCGGTCGCCGAAGACGACGCGGTCGCCGCGTCGGAGGTCGCGCAGGTCGGTGATCGTGTCGGTGCTATCAGTACCGTTTTGCGTTGGGGTTGTGTCGATGGACATGCTGTCGTTAGTGGACAGCACCGGTCGTCGGCGTCTCAGCGCCGGCGGCCATCTTCTGACCGCAAACCAGTGCTTCCTACTTCATAGTCTATCAGCTACTCACTTATAGGTTGCGGATATTCGTAACGTTGTGTATTCTCCTATCGTTGCGAATATCCCTAATCTATTTGGTGATCCGGATATAAGGAACCAATATGGGTGACACAAAACCCGCCCGCATGGCGAAGTCTCGCGGGCTTATCACAGACACAGAACAGGATCGGATCTCTGGGGCAGCTGATGTCGACGACTCTAAGCGCTACCAAGCGGTCTCCCGAGTTCGACGTCGGATTCGAGAACAGCTGCCCGAAGAGATCGAGATGCTTGAGGAGCACCACCCAGACCTGCTCGAGGAACTCCGCGAGGTCGTCGATTCCGGAGGTCAGCGATGAGTTTCAGCGCTCTCACATCGGTCGACACACTCCAAGACGCCCTCGACCCCGTGTCGGCGCTGGTCGATGATTGCAAGATCCGACTCAACGAGGATGGCCTGTCGATCCGCGCGGTCGACCACGCCAACGTCGGCATGGTGGACATGCATCTCGCCAAATCGGCCTTCGAGTCCTACGAGGCCGACGGCGGCGTCATCGGCGTCAACCTCGACCGGTTCGAAGACGTGCTGTCGATGGGCGACTCGGGCGATCTTGTCTCGCTCGACCTCAACGACCAGACCCGCAAGCTCGACATCCACATCAGCGGCCTGTCGTACACGCTGGCGTTGATCGATCCCGATTCGATCCGCCAAGAGCCCGACATCCCTGAGTTGGAGCTGCCCGCGCGGCTGGTGCTGACCGGCGACGACATCGACTACGGGATTACGGCCGCCGATCTCGTCAGCGATCACATCTCGCTGCGCGCCGACGAGACCGCCGAGGAGTTCCACATCGAAGCCCAGGGCGACACCGACGACGTCGACCTGACCTTCACCAACGACGATCTCCTGGCGGGCAGCGTCGACGAGGCCGCCGAGTCGCTGTTCTCGCTGGACTACCTCAAAGACATGAGCCGCGCGATGGACACCGACGCCGAGGTGTCGCTGCTGCTCGGCTCCGAGATGCCAGTCAAACTGCGCTACTCTCGAAACAACGGCTTCGTCGAGGTCGTGTATATGCTCGCCCCGCGGATCCAATCGGAGTGATCGCTCATGCAAGCCGAACAAGTCCTAACAGCGGACTACGAGATGAGCGACGAGCCGTTAGTTATCGACGACATCGACGGCCGATGACTGACCACGCCGACTATATGACGCCGACACTCCCGATCGCGCTGCACACGCTCGAACAGTTGGCCACGGAGGGCGACGATGAGTGAGTCTATGCGTGTGTCGCATCGCGACGCACAGACCCGCACCGACGACACACAGACGTGTGAGGAGTGCGGCGGCCAGCTCCTCGACGACGGTACCGAGACCGTCTGCGATGACTGCGGCCTGGTCGCCGACGAGGACGCCATCGACCGCGGGGCCGAGTGGCGCTTCGACGACACCGGCGAGCGGGCGCGTGCCGGGACAGCCGTCGACCGGACTCGACACGATAACGGGTTTTCGACGCGGATCGGCTTTGAGCGCTCATCGGCCAGCAGCGAGACACATCGCCGACTCCTCCGTGCGAAGCGATTAAGCAAACATGGGTCGACTCGGAAGCCGCTGGATCAGGCGAAGTGTCTCTCCGATATCAAGGCCGTCGCCGGCCGGCTCGAACTCCCCCAGCCGATATCTGACAACGCTTGCGTGATGTTCAAAAAATGGCACAACCAGATCTCACATTGTGGCCACTCGCTTGACGAAGTGATTGCAGCGTGCATCTACGCAAGCGCGCGGATCGGGCAGGTCGGGATCGGTGTCGACGCGGTCGTCGAGCAGTTGAGCATCACCGAGCGGCGGCTGTTCGATACGATCGACCGACTCCGCGAGGAGATCGGCGTCGCACTCCCGCTCGCTTCGCCGCGGATGTATGTCACGCGGTATGTAAACGATCTCGATGGTGAGGCTCGAACCGAGACGGTAGCCCGAGAGGTAGCCGCCGCGGCCGACGAGGCGGGGTTGACTGCCAACGGGGCCGGACCGTCGGGGGTCGCTGCGGGATGTGTCTACGAGGCGTTCGTCGCTGCCCAATGGGAGGCCAAACGCTCCCAGCCCGATGTCGGCGACGTCGCCGGAGTAAGCGGCTATACCGTGCGGAGGCACTGGCGCCGCATCCAAGAGGCCGGGATCGACGGAGGGCAAGTCGATGTCTGATGATGACGAGACTGGGGTGTTGCTATGAACGCCGATCGGGGGACCGACCCGTCGTTCGTCGAGGTGCTCATCTCCGACCCTGACCTGCGGCTCAACCCCACAGTCGAGTGGTCGCCGCACGCAAAGGACCGGTGGGGCGAGCGGGCCGGCGCTGTCGGCTATCTCCGCGCGTGGGACCAAACCGAGGAAGTCGATTACCCCTCGGCCCACTCGTCGACGCGCGGCCGGTACCACGAACCCACCGACACAGTCCTGATTGTCAAGCGACTGCGGCGCAACGGCGGCGCGGTCGGCTGGGAGTTCGTCGATCTCGTCGTCAGCGTCATCGAGCTCGGCGATCGCCCCGACGACGAGCAGCGCCACGTCCGCCAGCAGGTACGAGGCGAATGAGCCGACAAATGGTCGCCCCCCGATTGTTGTACATTGTACCACAACCTTTATGCTGTCGGGGTGCTATGTACCACATAGAGGGAGACACACTATGTCCACCACCAAACTCAGCACGGTCGCGTCGAACCTCGACATCTGCGAACTCGACGACGAGCGCGTGATTGATTTCGACATCGCCGCGAACACCGATTACGAGATCCAGAGTTGCGTGATAGTTGACGAGGACGACCGTGTTGTCGAGGCTGTCGTCCGGTTCGGTCGCGTCGAAGAGCGTCCCGAGCTCGGCATCGGCAAATCAATCCTTTACCCTGCGTGGGCCAACATGGTTTCCGAAGCGACCAACGTCGAAGCCGTCGAGGGCGACCTCAGCGACTTTAGCCATATCGTCCCGCACCTCCGCGTCCGCCGCGAGAACGTCGAAAAGTACGGCCTAGAAACCCTCTCGCTTGATGCGTTCGTGACCGTCGTCGCAGAACTGGCCGACCTCACCGAGGACATCCTCCGCGGCGACGACAAAACGATTGACAGCCAAATCGACGCCTACCTCTAAGATAATGACCGACACAACCAGCGACCACGGCACCAAAGCGAAGAGTGCGAACATCGATCTCGAACGCCTCGCCGAGCTGATCGAGGAGACGACCGCCGCCCGTGGCGTCGATGTGTACGCCGTCGAAGAGTGCGGCCTCTCCGCTGCGGAGTGGGCAGAGATGACTGGCCGTGACCGATCAACTGTCTCCCGCAATGTTCGCCGTGCATCCGGACAAGTTTTATTATGAAGGCTATAAGAAGCAATGTTTTATGTGACATCCTCGCCCGCCGTGAACGGCGGGACTCTCTCCTTGATTCAGGTAAATATAAAACAATCGCGCGACAAGAGAGAGTCACAGCTAAAGAGCGATCAAACCGCAACCAGAAAATGTCGGTGTACCACCACCGACCGGTTGCGGTTTTGGGTATCCGTATGAGTATACACACAATCCAGCGTAAAAGAGGTTTCGGTGGTACAGTCCCTGAACCGCGTCTTTGTGGCAACATGGTGACGTGGCGTCCGATGCTAACCACGTCTACAGGAGGGAACGCGTGATCGAACACCTGATGTACTGCCCCGAGTGCGACGTCGAGCACGCCGAGTGGGCAGACGAGGGGACCACGGTGAACTCCGACGGCCGCACGACACTCGACCTGTGGGAGTGCGAGCGCTGCGGGTTCGTTCTTGAGGGGGTGCGGCTGTGAGCGATCCCGAGGAGATCGTCGAGCGTATCCGCGAACAGTTCCGCATCGACCCCGACCAGCGGCCACTTGCCGTCGTCGCAAGGCAAGGCATCGATCCCGACCGCTGGCTTCCCGTCGCTGAGGCGATTGCGAACGGTGAGGACCCCGACTTGCCGAATGAGGATCTTAACCAACAGACTGGTGACGATGACAGCGATGTGTTGGTTAACGACGAAGCTGATCCTGAGCCAGCGCCGGTCGAGACGCCCGACGACCCAGTCGACAGTTGGTTCGACGCTGGGTGGCGATGGCCTCGACCAAGTGTCTGGTCGCCGGAGCACCTCAACCGCGAGCAGTGGATGGGCCACAGCGACAAGAGGCCGTTCGCTCCGTGGGGTGACAAAGATGCCCCAGCGCCCTGCAGTGAAACGGGACACACTGACGCCAGTGAGTGTGACTGCGACGCCCGGTTCAAGTGGGGTTACGAGCCGCAGTACGTCGACGGCGAGACGGTCGCGATGGGCGAGGACGACCCCCGGCTCGATGGGCGCGTGTTCCTGCAGACTGATGAGGATCCGTACGCCTTCGTCGACGGTGATGACGTCCGCGATCCCGAGACCGGCGAGGTACACCCGGCGTTCGTCGAGATCCTCGAACAGTTGGGTATATCATATGCCGATATATCAACGAGTGGTGCGGGCGTACACGTTTACTACCGCGGGGAGCTCCCGAACGACATCCCACAGGCCAGTTGGCCCATCGATGACGAGCCTTGGGGGTCCAACGACGAGGAGCCCGCCATCGAGATCTACGCGAACAAACACGTCTGTGTGGCGACCGGCGACCACGTGCCCGGCAGTGGGACCGAAGTCAACGAGTGGGACGCCGAGGCCCTCGAAGCCATCCTCAACGAGAACGACCAACTGCGACAGACGGTCACCGACCGGTCGGACATCGATCTCAGCGGCTACGAGCCTGATGCAACTGGCGGCGAAGAGACAACGACGGAGATCCGCGATCAGTTCTATGCGATCAACCGCCTCGATGCGCGGAAGGTGGCCGAGGAGACTATCGTCCAACAGTGGAATGACGATGCCTCAACGAGTTCGGGCGCGCGTGCGTTCTATCCGACATGGGGATCCTCGTCGGACTCAGGGACGGCCAACTACGTTGACGAGGACATTTGGAACGACACTGGGCATAACGGCGGCTACGGTGGTGCGCTGGTCATGGCACTCATCGATGCTGGCGAGATCTCGAACGTCGGGGCGGCTCCCCAAGACGCCAGCGGATCGGCCTACTTCACCGCTGTTGAGCACCTGCGGGATCTGGGCTTCGATATCCCAAAATTAGAGGGTGACGACGACCGGCCGGCGTTGGACATCCTGTCCGACGAGATCGATGCAGATCGCGATGCAACGGCCGAAGCTGAGGCGGCTGCAGTAGCAGGTCCTGATGAGACTCCCGCCCCCACAGAGACGAGTGAAACTGACGGTGGGGCCACTGCAGCCGAGTCGGGGAGTTCATCAACGCCGATCACGACTGACCAGCAGTTCCAAGAGGACGTCCACTCGGCTATTGCAGAAGCCAACGACGAGGTGATCCAACACAAGACGGCGCGGCATCGGATCGCGTTCGCCCTCACCGATCACTACGACTTCGTCTACCCCGAGGATGAGGTCCGCGGATGGCGGTCGACGCTCTACGTCTACAACTCAGACGAGGGTGTGTACGAGCCTCGCGGTGAGCAGTTCATCGACAAGAAGCTCGAACGCGTTGCTGGCGACTACGTCACGAACACCGTCGTCAACGAGATCACCGGGAAGGTCGAGCGAATGACGATCGAGCGGGGCGATGCGTTCGAGCCGATCCCCGAACGACTCGTCGTTGCCAACGGGATCCTCAACCTACACACTGGCGAACTGGACAACTGGACGCCGCTTGAGTACCACCGCCAGAAGATCGATATTCGATGGAACCCCGACACCGATGGCGGCGGCGAGATCGAGGAGTTCCTCAACGACATCGTCGAGGGTCGAGACGTCGACACCCTCTACCGCGTTATCGCGAACGCGTTGTACAAGGAGTATGTCTCCGAGAAAGCCATCATGCTGGTTGGCGGCGGGCAGAACGGTAAGTCTGTGTTCTTGAGCCTCGTCGAGCAGTTCCTCGGCCAGTGGAACGTCAGCCACCGGGCCCTGCAGGACTTTGACGACAACGACTTCGCCGCCAACGCGCTGGAAGGGAAGCTGGCCAACATCCACCCCGACATGGGCGATCAGGCGGTCACCGACATGTCCATGTTCAAGAAGCTGACCGGCCGGGATACGATGATGGCGAACGTCAAGTTCGAGACCCCGATCACCTTCGAGAACTTCGCGACGTTGATGTTCGCGGCCAACGAGATGCCACAGTTCTCCGAGGACAACCACGCTGTGTGGCGTCGCTGGGTGTACATCAACTTCCCCTACACCTTCGACGACACCGACCCCGAAGCCAAGGACTCAGTCCCCAAGCGGGTGCTGATGCGCCGGCTGACTGACGACGCCGAGCTCGAAGCGCTGCTCGTCCGCTGTCAGCAGGAGATCCAACAGTGGTACGAGGGTCGCGACTGGTATCCCGACACCATGGGGGCCGAGGAGGTCCGAAAGCAGATGAAGAAGGCCGCCGAGCCTGTCTTCGACTTTGCGACCACTTGCCTCCAGGAGGCCGACGACGACGAGTTCCTCTACAAGGAGGACGTCCGCAAGGTCTACCGGGCCTACGCAACTGAGCAGGGGCTGCCGAAGATCGGTGCGGATCGCTTCGGCGAGCAGCTCGTCAACTTCCCCGACTACTCGATTGACTCTGCCCGACGGCGAGAAGACGGCGGAAGGCAGCGCGTCTACACCGGCGTTCAGTGGTCATCGCGAGGGCGGCAGGTGGCTGGCCTCGACGATCCCGACGACGAGCAACAGTCGCAGGTCGGTGATGACGATATGGCGGTGCGGCAGATGCTCGACAAGGTCCGCGACCTCGTCGACGACAATGGTGGCGACCCCGTCACGAAGGACATGATCATCGGTGCCTGCATGAGCACCCTTGGCGTGGCTACGGCGAAGAACGCGTTCGAACACCTGAAGACGAAAGGAGAGATCATGGAAGGCGACGACGGTTGGCTCCCGACGTCGTAGGCCATCCCCATTTTCGTGCGTGATTCTTGAGGTGTGTTATTTCCTATAGCTTCGGGCTTGTTACTGAGCATGTCTGCTTTTCGACTCGTCTTATTTTCCGACGATATCGCCGTGAACTGTCCTGACCTGTCCCGGGTGCGTTAAGAATCAGTAAGGACAGCTAACCGGGTCGCTCAGGCTTCAAAACTGCCGTTGGAGGGGGTTTAGTAAAACTGTCCTGACTGTCCTGACTGTTTGAGTTATCTACGCGCGTAACAGGCGATTTTCGGTGTTTTAGAAGGTGTGTAAGATATATGAGCGAAGTAGCGATACAGTCAGGACACCCGGGACGCAAAATTTTTCTGTGCTCTCACACACCCAACGGTAACGATAACGGCATCTCAGCTGTCCCGGGTACTATGGTACCACCCGGGACAGGCAAAACGTCTCGGGAACGCTGACACAAACGATCAACTACGTAGCGCTGACCCCGCATTGCCGCTCCAAAATGTGGACAGACTCAACGCGCGCGAGGGCGACCTCGTCGGCGAGCCGCTCGCGCCGGCGATCGTCCACTACGTCCGCGAGGAGTGCCGCGGTGGCGACGACGTCCCGCACGAGGACCTCGTCGAGCATCTCGCCGATCGCGGCGCGGCTCAAAAGCAGATCGACCACTGGATCGACAAGTGCGTCGAAGAGGGCGACATCATCGAACCCGACGACGGTTTCTACCGCCGGTAACTCACCGGCGTAACGGTTTCCGTTTCAAAGCGTTACCTCGCCGAACCGCCGAGAAATTAGACAGACGCAACGCGTGCGCGCATGCGTGAGAAGAGAATGGCGTCTGGGTGACGATCGCGGCGCGACCGCCGACGCCGTCGAGCTGGCCGAGTGGACGAACAACCCCATGGGCGCGATCCCCGAGAACTTATCACCGATGACGAGCGAACGCCGATGGGCCTCGGAGGGCATCGCGTCGACGGCCCCCACGGGGCTGAGGGCAACGTTTTTACCGATGGCAACATAACACATAACCAAGACACCACGGTGGTGATTGCCCGCGAGGGTGGTCGTGGCGTGCAAAACCACGACCAAGGCGACAGCCCGGAAAGACGGAAGCTGACGCCCTTTTTGCAGATTTACAGAACCCATGAACGACGCATACGAGGAACACCTGTTCGACGCGAGTGACGTGTGCCGCAACTGCCTGCGTCGGATCCGCGTCGAGCGCGTGGACCCGGTGCGGTCGGGGATGGGCGTCGAGTACGAGAGCCACATGACCCGCCACGACCGGCACACCGAGGTTGATCACGGCCCGGCCGAGAGCGTGACCGACCAGCAGGGGACGTTTTGCACCCACTGCGGGACCGAGTCGGCCTTCGACCGGATCTGGGACGACGTCGACTTCGCCGATCCCGAGCTGCCCCTCGGCGAAGAGCGGTTCCGCGATCTCGCCAAGAACGCCATGCGGGCGCTCGAAGCGAAAGGCGTCTCGATCGACCGCCACGCCTTCGCGACGGCGGCACTCTCGAACTGGGACGACCACCGCCCGGTCGATGAGTGCCTCGGCGCGGCCACCGAGCACGCGATCGTCGTCGCGGCGATGGGCAGCGGCGAGCAGCGGCGAACAGTGGGGCCGACTGATGGCTGACGATTACATCCACAACGAGGCCTCGGGCAGCAATTGGTGTGACCACTGCCAGTCGTGGGTCACATCGTATCACACCTGCCACTGGGGTGGTTACTGATGGACGACCACGACCGCGGGTGTGGCGAGGAACTCCTGGACCGGCTCTCGATGGTCACCTGGGATCGGTTCATCGAGGGCGGCGACTCGGTCACCGTCTACGGCTGGATCGACCGCGACGATGAGTACAAGGACTACATCCAGATCGAGATCTGGCCGAGCGACGAGTACGTCTCGTTCACGACGTCGAGCAGGCGGTGACCCTCTGATGGTTTGCGGCTGTCGGAGGGTCTACTCCGATCACGACGCGCCGTTCTTCGATCACACGCGGACGCGCGTGGCTCGTCATGTCGACCTTTTCGTCCCGATCCCGTTCACCGATCACCAACTCTGGCTGTTTTGGAGCTCAGAATGACTACAATCACACTCAGCGACGAAGCGGGCGAAGTCTTCCAGGAGGCGAAGGACCTCATCGACTCGGAGGCCGAAGCCGTCGACATCGAGGCCGCCCGCGAGCAGGCGCTCGAACGCCTCGAAGACATGGAGCACGACGACGACCACGAAGCCTACTCGGCGGGATGGATCGACGGCGTCGTGATGATGGACCGGGTGCTGACCGATCCCGAGTACTTCGGCCTTCGCGAGGACAGTGGTGACGAGTAAACAAGCCGCTGCGTTCATCCAGGGCAACGGTTTCGGTGTAGTTCTGGCCGTTGTCGGCGGTCTCGGCTTCGTCGATGCTGCTATGGTTGCACTCGCGTTTTTCACAATCGCGTATCTGTTTGAATGGGAGGCCGACGATGAGTGACCTGACCGAGCGACAGCGCGAGTATCTCGACGCGCTCCCCCAGCCGTCCTACCAAGCGTGGGCGGACGCGGTCGGGGCCTCGGAGTCGAGCGCCGAGGAGATGCGCCGACGGCTCACCGACGCTGTCGACGACATCGAGATCGAGAAGGTCGACGGCGAGTGGCGCAACACGCTCCAGGAGACTGACGGCGACGAAGACGAACCGCTGGCTGATCGGCTCGCACTTGATGACGTCGAGCGCCTCGCCGAAGACCCACCCGACGAATCGGACCTGACCAAACGCGAGCGCTACATCGCCGCCGAACTCGAAACCGGCGCGACGGTCGATGGGCTGGTAGACGATCTCGACGAGCGGGAGTCGGTCGTCACCCAGCACCTCCGGGACCTCTACGCCTCGGGGTGGGACGTCTACATCGACGACTCGGCGGGCCTGGTCACACTCGAAGGAGACCACGCGCTCCGCAGCTCGGAGCACAAGGGCACGCGCACGCGGAAAGCAAACCAGTGGTGGGAGAAACGCCACAGTGCGCTCGTCCGCGACTTCAACGCGCTGCCGACGCCGTCGGTGGACATCACCAAACACCGCGGGCAAGAAGACTGGGTCCACCACTTTTCGGACATCCACGCGGGCGACAAGGTGCTGACCCCCGACCGGACGAACGTCTACAACGCCGACCTGGTCCCCGAGATCGTCCGCTACGACACCCGCAAGTCGCTCGAACTCTACGACTACCACGGCGTCGACTGCGACGTTGCCCACCTGTTGTGGGGCGGCGACTTCGTGACCAACGAGGGGATCTACCAGGGACAGTTCGAGGACCTCGATGCGTGGCTCGATGAGCAGCACGATATGCTCATGGAGCCGCTCCTGGAGCAGGTCAAAGCCTACTCCGAGCGCTTCGAGGCAGTCAACGTCGTCTGTCAGGTCGGCAACCACGGCGAGAACCGCGCGTCGGGGACGTCGAAACAGGCGAACGCCGACCTCGTCCTCTACAAGTCGATCCGCAACGCGATCGCGGCAGTCATTAAGTTCGGCGAGGGCGACGCCTTCGAGAACGTCAACTTCCGCATCGGGCAAGCGCGCCCGTATACGAACTTCCCGCTCCGCGGCGGCAAGCTCCGCGGGCACCTCCGACACGGGCAAGACCGCAAGCCCCAGGCGACGACGCGTGCGGGCTCCGACGACTGGAAGACGACACTGATGAACCACGACTTCGACGTGTCGTTCCTCGGGCATCACCACTCAAGCGGCCGCATTGTGTGGGACGGCCCGCCGGTGATCGCCAGCGGCACGCCGAAGCCACCGTCGGACTTCGTCGACCGGATCGCCGCCTCGACGTCGCTCGACCCACGAGAGCAAACCCGCGAGATCTCCCACTGTGTGGGCGTCGCCGACCACGGTGTGACGGGCGTCTACCCCGTCAAGACCCACGACTTCGACTATACGCAGAGTGTTGAGAACCAACGATGAGTACAGTCACCGACCCCTCGAAGCCTGAGCGTGGCGTCCTGGAGACCTGCAGCGGCTGCGGGCAGGTCTATCACCGCGATAACTGCCCCGACTGCGACTGCGACGGACGCTATCGGGCTGAGGAGCACGATGTATCATGAGCACCAAACACAACAGGCCGTGGTACTGCCGCGACGGCGTGGTCGACGAGTACAAAGACACGCTTCAGACCGACGGCCAGAGGCTTCCGATGCTTAAAACGCTCAAGATCATCCGCGCGATCATCGTCAACGTCGGCGTGATCGCGATCGGCATCTACGCCATCCAGTCAGGCGCGGAGCCGACCCTCTTGGGAACGTTGGCGCTGGCCGTTCTCGGCGGCTACAACGGGCTCGAACTGAGCGACTACACGGCGTTGCTGCAGGCTTACGACGAAGTCCAGACCGAACGGGGGAAATAGGAATGAGTGAAACTGACCTCACCACGATCCCGAACATCGGGCCGACGAAGGCCGCGGCGCTGAAAGCCGCTGGCTTCGAGACCACCGACGAGGTCGAGGCCGCCGACGTCGACGAGCTGTGTGAGGCCGACGGGATCGGCCGCCGGACTGCCGAGGACATCCTCGGGATCTCGTCGCTCGACCGCGGTGGCAAGGAAGCCAAGTTCGAAGACGTCCGCGAGGACCTCCTGGACGTCGCCACCGAGCCGGTGACCGACGAGATCGTCGCGAACGCCGCGGGGATCTCTCGGTCGACGTTGCACAACTACCTCGATCGACACCCTGAGTTCGAGCGCGAGTACCGACAGGCTCGGGCCCAGAACGCCCGCGATATCACGGGCCTCATGCTCGACGACGAGTGGGACGGCGAGGATCGTAACCTGCGGTTCATCGCCGAGCGCGCCCACGGCTTCGTCAAGACCGAAAAGCGCGAGGTCGAGGGCAGCATGGAACACACCGGCGAAGGAGGCGGCCCGATGGAGGTGACTGTCCGCCGTGAGCGTTACGACCCAGACGAGTGAGGGCGCTGTCGAGGTCGGTGGTCACTATTGGGACGCCCAACTGCGGACCTTCGACGCCCTCGAATCCGGCGACTACGACGTCGTCGTCTTCCGAACCGGCTACGGTGGCGGCAAGACCGTCCTTGGGTCGGACTGGATCCTCACCGAGGCCGTCCAGACCCCAGACGGCCACTACCTCGTGCTCGCGCCCGACCGTCAGAAAGGCGGCCCGGCCACCTACAAAGGCTTTTTCGAGCGCCTCCCGGGCGAGAACACAGTCCCGAACGACTCCGCCGGCGACCCTGAGAACTCGCCGATCGTCGCTGGGTATCACGGCACCAAACACCGCCTGACGCTCATCAACGGCGCGGTCGTCCAGCTCGGCGGGGCCGACGTCTGGTCGCGCTTCGCCGGCTCGGAGTTCAACGCGATCTGGATGGATGAGGTCGCCCACTACGGGACGACAGACCTCTACGATCTCCACGAGATGCTCGTCACCCGTCAGCGGACAGAGGCGGGCCCGAACGTCACGCTGTGGACCTCGACCGGCAACGGGTTCAACCAGTTTTACGACATCACCGAGCGGCAAGTCGACGAAGATGACGAAGCCCTACGGTGGAGCGACCGCTTGAAGATCGTCGTCGGGTCGTCGCTCAACAACCCGTTTTTAAATGAGAAAGAGAAGATGCGGGCCCAGTTCGAGGGCTCCGAACGCGAGGCCCAAGCGCTGCATGGCGGCTTTAGTGCGGCGACGGGGCTCGTCTACGCCGACTTTTCACGGAACCTACACGTCACCCCGACCGACGGACTCGCCGATCGCCTCGTCGAGGACTGGGCGATTTACGGCTACGACGCGGGGTGGGACGACCCGCGCGTGCTGCTCGATATTCGAAAGACCCACACCGACCAGTTCGTTGTCTGGGACTCGTTTTACGAATCCGAGTCGCGGCTCGCCGAAGTGGTCGATCCCGACGGCATCCTCGACGGTCGGGAGGCGTGGATCAAAGGGCGGCCAAAGGGGATCGTCTACGCGGAACACGAACCCGCGCACATCCGACAGTTCAAGGCTGCGGGCTGGCCTGCCGTCAAGGCCGAAAAGAGCCTCGACGGCGGCATCGACCACGTCCGCGACCGTCTTGCCGTTGATGAAGACGGCCGCCCTGGCGTGCTCATCGCCGATCGGTGCAGCGATCTCATCCAAGAGTTCGCCTCGTACAAGGAGGACCAAGTCGGGAAGTCGGCGGCAACCGACCACGCCCTTGACTCGCTTCGGTACGCGCTCTTTACGCATTACCAACGCTACTCGGGCGACCGGCAGAGTGGTTCGAGCGGTGGCGGTTCGGAGCTCATCAACTAACCATGACACGAGACAAGACAGCGATCGTCGAAGACGAAGAGACGGTCGACAAGATCGCCGATGACGAGGAGGACGAAGACGATGAGTGACGACGACACCAGCACGGTCAAGTCATCGCTGGTCGGGATGCAGAAGGCCGCCGGGTCGGCGTCGTCTGACCAACTCGACGAGCGCTCGATCGGCATCACTGTCGGGCAGGGCATCGCAACGCCCTACCCGACCCACCAACTCGCCGGGCTCCAGGAACTCAACGGCACGCACGCGGTGTGTGTTGAGAAAAAGTCGAAGCGCGAGGTCGGCTACGGCTTCGAGATCGTGCCGCACGAAAACGTCGATCCGGAAGACGCCAGCGAAGACGAACGCGATCGCGCTGAGAACTTCTGGCGGTCGCGGGAGACGCTCTGGAAACTCGGGCCGAAGGGGACGGCTCGCGGCACGCCGACCGAGATGCACGAGAAGGCCCGCCAAGACTACCACGGTATCGGGTGGGCGGCCCTCGAAATCATCTACGCCGAGTTCGATGACGAACCTGCGGGGATGAGCTACCTCCCTGCCAAGACCGTCCGCGTCAAAAAGCAACGGGATGGCGATGGGTTCATCGACGAACAGATCGCGGGCCACGGATACGTTCAAAAGCGCAACGGGCAGACGCGCTACTTCGCCGAGGCGGGCGATCGGCGGAACACGGACCTCAACGATAACCCCGACCCGCGGTATGTCGACCGGGAGACGGGCGAGGTCTACAACGACATCGAGACGATGCGAAACGAGGGTGCGAAGCCAGCCAACGAGCTGCTGTTCATCCCGAACCCGCACCCGAACACGCTGTACTACGGCCTGCCGACATGGATCAGCGAGATTCAGACGATGGTCGCCGACCAGGAGGCGCGGCGGTTCAACCGCGAGCGTCTCGAAAACAACCTCATCCTTGACTACCTCATCATCGTCGAGGGCGGCGAACTCTCCGAGGAGTCCCGCAAAGAGGTTCGGGAGCATATCGAGGGGCTCCGCGACGGCGATGGTCCGGGGGCGTTGATCCTGGAGGCCGACGACCTCGTCGACAAGGGGATCGGCGTCGAAGGCCAGAACGTCAAGATCCGCGTCGAGCCGGCGGCTCACTACGGCGACGAAGACATGAGCTTCGCCAACTACCGGGAGATGAACGAGAAGGACATCGCCAAGGTCCACCACGTCCCCCTGCAGATCCTCGGGAACCACGACGCGACGAACGCCAACACCGAGGAGGCGATCCGAGAGTTCACTGAAGAGACAATCGCACCGGAGCAAGAGCGCTACGCCGAGCGCCTCTATCGCGTCATCCACCAGCAGATCCTGGACGTCCACGACTGGACGGTCGACTTCGTCACCAAGGGCGCGCGCAACGAACGCGAGCGGGCCGAGATCGGGAAGATGACCGCCGACTCGGTCAAAGAGGTGCTGACGGTCAACCAAGCGCTCGAACTGTTCGGCCTCGAACCCCGCGATGACGAGATCGGCGAGCGGCTCGTCTCCGAGGTATCAACGCAACAGACGCCGGGGGCGGCCCTTGACGAGGCAGTCACCCAAGTCGCACAGTCGGCGCGCGAAGAGAAGGCCGACGAGCGGATCAAACGCGGGGCGTCGGGGGACTGACCATGTGCGAGGCGTGCGGCGGTCGGCAACTCACAAAACGCCGAGTGCTCTCGAAAGTCGAGTTCTCGCCGGAGGAGGAGCGTGTTTTTCAGACGTTCCTCGACGACTACATCGACGCCGTCCAGCCGGTCGAGAATGACATCGAAGCGTTCCTCGACGAGGCCAGTGAGGAAGACCTCGAATCGCTCGAATCGCTCCGCGGCGAGATCCAACAGCGAGCGGGCGACTACACCAACGACTTCGAAGCAGTGTTCCGGGAGAACGGTGAGGACGGTATCCTCGCCGGGCGTGAGCTGGCCGTCCGCCAGGAGGAGATCGACGTGGCGTTCGACGTTGTCCCCGACCGGACGCTCGACATCCTCGACGAGTGGGTTGACGTCGCCGCCGGGAGTACCCTGGAGACGATCACCGAAGACTCGGCGCGGTGGCTCCGCGGGGCGCACAAAGACGGGCTGTCGATCCCCGACATCGCCGACAAGCTCAACGATGAGCTATACGACGGCCGCCTCGAAGGCTACGTCGCCGAGCGCGCGGCCCGCACGGGGACGATCTCAACGTCGAACGCTGGCGCACACTCGGCGCACGAAGACGCCGACAGCGTCGTCGGCGAACAGTGGCTGACGTCGATCGATGGGCGGGAGCGCGACTCGCACGCGCAAGCCCACCAACAGGTCGTCGCCGTGGGAACGTCCTTCGAAGTCGGCGGCGTCTACCTCGATCACCCTGGTGACCCACTCGCGCCGGTCAGCGAGATCGCCAACTGTCGCTGTGCGACGGCGGCAGTGTTCGCCGATCAACTCACCGAGAGCCAACTCGAAACGATCCAGAACGGCGGTCGCGTGACGGCCGCGATCTGACGCAACCACCGATGACGGCATCCCCGCCGGGGGCGCTGCCAGAGGTCCATATCCCGGCGTTCTCAACGGGACAATGACACAGACAGAGCCGCGGCGCTTCCAGAAAACCGTCGCCATCAAAGCGACCGACGAGGACGAGCGGACCGCGACGGGCGCGGCTCTCGTCCCCAACGAGGTCGACCGACAGCGCGACTTTCTCAAGCCCGCTGGCATCGAGGCGATGTATGCACCCGATCCCGACGACGGGGTCATGCACTACCGCTTCGCCGATGATGACGCGGAACTGGTCCGCAACGAGATCATCGACGAGCCCGAGACCATTGGCGGAAAGGAGTACTCCGCCGGCTCGTGGATCATCACGCGAAAGTACCACGATGATGAGCTGTGGGCGCTCGTCGATGACGGCGTGCTCACTGGCTTCTCGATCGGCGGCGAAGTCAGCGAGGAAGTCGAACGGTCGGCCGATGAACTCGGCGATGGGGTGAACTTCCCGGCCGAGGTCGAATCCGGCGGGGCTTCGGAGATCCTCAACGGCTACACGGCCGAGATCTCCGACGTCGACATCCCGGCGGTCCCGAACGCCGACCACGCGGAGAAGTCTCTCACAAAGAACCTCGTCGAGCGGGCCGGTGACGAGGAGTCGTTTGTCGAGATGATGGAACCGCGGGGGCACTCCGAGGAGGATGCCCGACGGCTGTGGGGGCACCTGCAGTCGCCGACCGACAAGGCACACAACCATGACATGACCAACGACACTGACGACCCCGACGCCCCGCCTCTTGACGACGTCGATGACGCCACGCTCGGCAAGCGGCTCAAGGGCCTACTTTTCGGAGGTGACGACGGCGACGGCGACGGCGACGACACCGACAGCATCGAGCTGGTCGACGCCGACCCGACCACGACCGCAAAGGCACTGACGCTCGCCAAAGAGGGCCGCACGCTCTCGGAAGCAAACCGAGAGACGCTGATGGCGGCCCACGACGCCGTCGAGGCGGCGCTCGCGTCGGATATGGACTTCGAGACGAACCGGTTCACAGACAGCGACGAGTACGCCTTCGACGTTGCCCAGTATGGCGACTCCGAGGAGAAGGCGCTCGAAAAGCTCACCGAAGAGCAGGGCCAGCTCGTCGCCAACGCCGTCCAACGCTTCGCCGACTCGCAGGGTGACGCCACATTCGGGGAGTTCCGAGAATGGCTGTGGCAGACTGATGCGCTCGACGACGACACGGCCTTCGCTTCCGACGAGGCGGCGTGGGAGTTCGTGGAGTGGACGCGCGAGCAGCGAGAGAACGCGGCCGTCAGCGAGGAGTTCATCCCGTACGTGATGGCCGAGAGCGACACCGACACAGAGATCACGATGAGCAAAACCGACGACACCGACACCAGCGGAGACGCTGACACCGACAAGTTCGCCAACGCCCCCGAATGGGCGGAGGCGCTCAAGGAACAGGCAGACAAGAACGCCGATCGCCTCGCCGACCTCGACAAGACCGACGACGGCGACGCACTCGAAGACGCCCCCGAGTGGGCAAAGGCCCTACACGAGCAGTCCGAGAAGAACGCCGAACGGATCGACAAGGTCGCCAAGGCCAGCGCCGAGAGCGACCAGGTCGACGGCGCGGAGAAAACCAGCGAGGAAGATGACGAAGCGAGCGCGTTCAAGGCCGCGCTCGGAGGGGACTGAGCATGTCTGACCAAGCACGCACCGCGAACACCCAGAGCCTGCAGAAGAGCCCGATCAACACGACCGACCTCAGCGGCGCGCAACTCCCCCGAGACCTCTTCGAGGAGTTCATCGAGCGGACCCAAGAGGAGAGCGAACTCCTCGACATGGTCCGCGTCGAGCCGCTGGCGCGAAAAGAGATGGCGAAGCCGAAGATCGGCGTCCCCGAACTCTCGGGTGGCACCCGTGCTGAAGACGGCAGCCGCCCCGAGACGTCCAGCGCCACCAGTGGTGCTGTCGAGTTCAACGTCACCGGTCAGTACTACTACATCAAGTACGACCTCAAAGAGGACGCCGTCGAGAACACGATGTCGGATGAGCAGGTCGCCAATCTCATCCTTTCGCACTTCGAGCGCGCGTGGGCCAACGACGTCCAGAACCTCGCGATCAACGCCGGGCGCACCGGTTCCAGCCTCCCGGCCTCACTCAACGACAAGTTCGACGGCTGGATCGCGATCGCCGAGGGCAACGACACCGCCTCGGACCGCATCGGGATCGACGCCGACGGCGAGACCGTCGACACGATGCCGACGTACATCCACACCGACACCGGGGACGAAGCGGGGACCGCCCAGCCGGTCAACACCGATCTGTTCAACTCGATGATCCAGACGGTCCCCGAGCGGTTCCGCGACGAGGACGAGCAGGTCATCATGCTGAGCAAGTCCCAGCTCCAGGCGTACCACTCCGGGCTGACCGAGCGGAACGACGGGCTCGGCGTCGTGGTCCTGCAGGGAGACTCGGATGTTACCCCGTTCGGCTACGACATCGTCGGCGTCAGCTACTGGCCCGACGACATCGCGATGCTCATCAACCCCGACCAGCTCGCCTTCGGGCCGTACGAGGCCATGGAGATCACGCAGACCACCGACTCCGACAAGACGATGGACGAGGCGCTCCACTCGCGGACGTTGCTCGAAGGACAGTTCGACTTCGAGATCGAGGAACTGCAGAGTGGCGCACTCGCCACCAACATCCAGGCACCCTGATAACGGATGACTGAACGAGTCCGTCATGTTAGTGGCCCCGGCCGTCTCAACCACGGCGCTCTGTCGGGCGTGTCCACTCACGGTGACGAACACGAACTCGACGCCGACACAGCCGCGTACTTCTGTGACGAACTCGGCTACTTCGAGCGCACCGGCGAGGTCACGCTCGGCGAGGACGAGTACAGCGTCGAGTCTACCGACGTCGAAGAGGACCTCGAAGACCTGACCTACGACGAACTGCGGGATCTCGCCACCGAGGCCGAGATCGACGGGCGTGGGTCGATGAACAAAGACGAAGTCATCGCCGCGCTGCGAGACCAGGAGTAAACTGAATGGCCGACCCAGAGCGATACCTGACGGTCGAGGAGCTACAGCGCGAGCTGCCGTTCCATTGGACCGACATCAATCCCGACCTGACCGAAGCGGAGTACGACCAACTACTTCAGGACGCACTCCGCAGCGAGTCGGCTCGGATCGAGCGCTGGGTCGACGTCGAGTTTTCGCTCACCCCAACAACCGAGCAACTCTCGCGCCCCGAGAGCGCCCCCGAGCGCGAACTCCCACTCCCCGAACGGCCGATCGAATCGGTCCAGTCGGTGACCGTTGAGACAACGTCGGTCACGGATCTCACCGAAGGCGAGGACTACGCCGTCGAGGAGACACACCTCGTCTTACTCAAGGACGCCGCAGTCAACGAGTGGCCGACTGAGTACCGCAGCATCTCGGTCGAGTGGACCCACGGCCACGACGGCGTCCCGGCCGATGTCGAAGAGGCGCTCGTCCGGCTGTGTCGCGCACGGCTCAAGCGCACCCAATCCGACGGTCTCGAATCCGAGAGCACTGGCGACGGCTCGTCGGTGAGCTACGAACCCGACGAGGTGATGCTCAGTGGCGTCTACGCGACGGTCGACGACTACGACGCGCCATCCTACTACGGAGGCTCGTCGGTCGTATGATCCCGAACCGTTGGACGCATCGCCTGACAGCCGAGCGCGAGACCAACTCAACAGAGACCGATGAGTACGGTGCGCCACTCCCCGGTGGTACTGAAACAGTGGTCGACAGTGAGCCGTGTCGGTATCGCCCAGAGTCGACGACGTATGTCCGCACTGAGACCGGCGAACGCGTCCAACGCGCGGCGACGGTCGTGCTTCGTGGGCACCTCCTCGGAGAGATTCAGGAGGGCGACACAGTCACACTGACGCCAATCGTCGGTTCGAACGTGGTTTCGGGCGTCGAAGTCCGGGGTGTGGAGCCGCAGTACGGCCGCCACAAACGACCGACGTCGCTGGTTATCGAGGTGGACGGGGTCTAACATGGACATCGACATCCAGATCCAGAACGCGAAGGATATGCGTTCGATGGCCGAGCGCCTGCAAGAACTTCAGCAGGACGTCCAAAACGGGATCGACGCCGTCGCCGAGGAGATCGGTCTGCGGATCGTCGGCGACGCACGGCGTGGGGTCAACGTCGACACGGGGCGACTCCGAGCCTCGATCGACTTCGAGACCGAACGCGAAGGTGAGTTCAAGGCCACCGTCGCAGTCGGTTCGAACGTTGAGTACGCGATCTCCCAAGAGTTCGATAACCCCTACGTCCGCCCGGCGATTGAGGAGAACCGCGAGACGATCACCAGCCTCCTTGAAGAGGCCGTCGCCGAGGCGGCCGAGGAGAATAGCGCATGACACCCGACACATCCGACCGCGCCGATGGGCGAGTCCGTGAGCTGCGCGGGCTGACGCTCCAGCGGCTGCAGTCTCACGACGAGCTGGTCGCGCTCCTGGAGGGCGTCGTCGACGACGCGACGGCAGTCATCCTCCCGTCGTTCTCGATGAGCCGCTACCGAAACGACGACACCGCACCCGATCCGCCGGAGACGGCGCTCGCGGTGTCGGTCGTCACGGGCTCGTCAAGCCGACGCAACCTCAAGGAGGACGTCAACCTGACCGTCCAGGTCGAACACGAGTTCCGCGCGAACGTCCGCCCGTCGCCCGGCGGCGTGTCGTTGGGCGTGCTGCCGTGGCACGACCGCATCGCCGACGAGATCTCGGCCGTCATGACCACCCAAGTCGCTGGGTGGGAGGCCGAGGGCAAAACGGGCGGGACGCCCGAGCCGCTGTGGGACGACGACCGCAACCGGTACCGATCCGTCAAACGATTCGATATCGGCGGCTACGGCCGCTGATAGCAGTTAGCAGTTTCAGCAACATACACACATGTCAACAGTCAACCGAACCAACAACACCGAAGTCGAGAACAGCCAAGTCGCCATCATCCTCGCCGACGAGACGGGCACCGACCCGACGCGGACGGTGCTCGCGCTGGCGAGCAAAGACGACCTTTCGACGGCGTTCGACGAGTCCAGCGAGGACTTCACGCCCAGCGCAGAACGCCAGACGCGGCAGTACCGCACGAGCCAGACGTTCACTGTCGAGGTCTCGTCGGCGCTCGCGGCCGACCTCGAAGCGATGACCGAGATCGGGCTGGCGAGCGACAGCGGAACCGACGGTATCGAGTTCTCGACGTCCACCACCGACCGCCGGATCGGCTTCGGCGAAGAGAAGTACGTCGAGATCGCCTACCTCGCCGACGAGCTCCCGAGTGATCTGAGCACGTTCGACGTCGTCGCCGACACCGAACTGCTCCACCGCTTTGGAGACTGCAAGCTCATGAACCCCGAGATCGACCCCTCCTCAACCCCGCCGATGGCGTCGTGGGAGTGGGCCGTCGAGGGCGAGAAGTACATCGACTACAACCCGGCCTAATCCTAATCCATGAGCACTGAAATCGCCAACCCCGAGGCGCTCGCCGACACCCGCGATGCGCTCAAAGCAAAGCGCCAAGAGCGCAAAGAGGACCGACTCGAACTGCAGGGGACGGCCCGCGACCTGTTCGTCGCCCGCTACGAGGACACCTTCGAGATCGAGGTCCACGGCAACGACATCGAGTTCTACCGGCCCATGTCGGCCCGGGACGTCGAACTGACTGATGTCGACGAAGAAACTCGCGAGCGGATCGAACACGGCGCGGCACTCCTTGACCAGTTCGAAGCCCGCCAGCGCCAGCTCATGCGCGCAGCGCAGTCCGACGAGATGTCGCTGCCCGACCTCATCGACGAGTCGATGGGCGGCATCGAACTCATGGCCGAGGTCCTCGCAGCGCACGCCGCCGACGAGGACCTGCAGGACGCCCGCGTGTGGCAGTCGATCTACCGGAACGAGAACAAACTGGGGGACCTCTTCGAGGATTTTACCGCGGAGGGCGACGGCCAGTCCCAACAGGAGAAGCTCAACGCCTTGGAGAATCTGACCTCGGACAACACCTCTACGAGCTGAAGAAAGAGGTGGGGATCGACCCCCAAGAGTGGTACGCGATGGATCAAGCGGAGCAAGCCTTTTGGACGAGCGCACACAATCAGCACGTAGAACATGTCACACCCGACAACCAACAGCGACACTGACACTGACGAGCGGAGCCAAGCAGCGAACACACGACTGTTCGGGGGCATCCTCGTTCTGGTCGGTGCTGCGGTTGCGACAGTCGGGATAGTCTTTTGGCCAGCGCTGGTGGTCGCCTACCTCATATGGGCGGTGGCTCTGCTGGCCGTCGTGCTGTCGTTCGTCTCGGATGACGAGTAACTAACACATGCCTTTTGAGTCACTGACAGCAGTACTGAACCTCGATAGCAGCGGCTTTACCTCGGGGATCGAAGACGCAGAGGACGGCATGGGCTCGCTCCAAGACCGAGCGGCAAGCACCGGCAAGTCCATGCAACGAGCTGGCGGCGCGATGACTGCCGGGGTCACGGCCCCGCTGGCGGCCATGGGTGCGATGTCGGTCAGAGTCGCCGGCAACTTCGACCAGGCCATGCAGCGCTCGATTTCGGTGATGGGCGACGTCGACGGTGCGATGAAAGAGCGGCTCGAAGCGACCGCTCGCGAGGTTGCCAACACGACGACCCACTCAGCCGAGGAAGCCGCCGACTCGTACTACTTCCTCGCCAGCGCCGGCCTCGACGCCGCCGAGGCGATGGAAGCCATGCCGCAGGTCGCAGCGTTCGCGGAGGCCGGCCAACTGCAGATGGCCGAAGCGACTGACGTGGCGACCAACGTGATGTCGGCCTACGGGCGCGAGGCCGACGAGATGGCCTCGGTCACCGATACACTGACCGCGACTGTCGCGAACCACAACCAGACCATGCAGGGGATGGCCTCGGCGATGAGCACGGTCGCGCCGATCGCGTCGTCGCTCGGTATCAGCCTCGAAGAGACGTCGGCGGCCATCGGTCAGATGGGAGACGTCGGTATCCAAGGCGAGCGGGCAGGGACGGCGCTACGGAACGTCTTCTCGCAGCTCTCAGACGAGAGTTCGACAGTAGCCACCGAACTCGAAGGGATGGGCGTGGCGACGCGAAAATCCTCGGGCGAGGTCGTCTCGATGACCCAACTCCTGTCAAACATGGAGTCGGCGGGCGTCGAGGCCGGCGACGCGGCGAAAATCTTCGGGACAGAAGCCGGCCCCGCCATGGCCGCGCTCATGCAGGAAGGTTCGGACGCTCTCGCTCAGAACACCCAACGAATCAGCGAAGCCGAGGGTGCGACGAAACAGATGGCGCAGACTCAGCGCGACACACTCAACGCCGAGATGCAGATCGCCAAGAGCAACATCCAAGACGTCGGGATCGCCATCGGTGGCGACCTCATCCCGATGGTGTCGACGCTAACTGGCTACATCTCGACAGGGGCCGACCGGTTTCAGGACCTCAATGGCGACCAGCGCCGGGCGATCATCCTCCTCGGCGGTGTCGCCGCAGCAATCGGCCCTGTCCTGTTCGTCGGCGGGACACTGCTGACGATGCTCCCGGCGATAGCGACTGGGTGGGGGGTGGCAACCGGTGCGGCGAGTGGCTTTGCAGCCTCGCTCACTGGGGGAGTTGTCCCCGCGGCACTGGCGGCCAACGTGGCTCTCGGACCGATTACCGCCCCCGTGTGGGCGATCATCGCGGCCATCGGGGCAGCCATCGCCATCGGCTACGGGCTCTACCGCGCGTGGACGAGCAACTTCTACGGAGTCCGAGACACGGTCACCGACGCACTGGGGACGGTCAAAGGCTGGCTCGATGCTGCACCGGGGTGGATGCTACTCCTTCTCGGGCCGCTCGGTCAGCTGTACTACGCCTGGCGGGAGAACCTCTTCGGGATCCAAGACATCGTCGGGTCGGTGTTCGATTGGATCGGCGACAAGATCGGCTGGCTGATAGACAAAATCGAGTCGATCCCTGGGATTGGTGAGGAAATCGACGGCGAGGCGAACGTCGACAGCAACATGCCCGATGCGCCAGAAGATCCCAGTCGCTCGCCAGTAACCGCTCCCGAGGCAATGCCGCCGCCGAATCAGACCTCCGCCCCGCCCTCGACATCGTCAACTCCGACCCCCGAAGAGGCAGCGTCTACAGCGATGTCGTCGACGTCGTCGGCGCCGTCGGCCGACCTCGTCGCCGGCGCGAGTACCTCTGCGAGCCCCAGCGCTGGCAGTGCCGGGATGAGCACCCAGGAGTTCAAGACCGCGCTTCGGGAGGTCCTTGAAGGGCTTCGGTTGGAGACGCGACTCGAAACCGACCAGCGGGGGCTCGAACAGTGGATCGAAGACATCGCCGACGCCCAGATCGCTGAGGCAGGAGGTGCGCGGCCGTGACCATGCACATCTACGCCATTGACTTGCCAGACCGAACCGTCGAGATCGCCCCGCGCTCGGGTGGTCACGAGACAGCGACCGCGGCCGTCCTCGATGAGGGAACCTACGTCGAGTCCACCGGGGTGAGCGCGCAGTCGGTCGACGTCGACGTCCGGTTTGACGGCGACCGGCGCGCCACGTGGCAGGCGGACGCGCTCGAGGCGCTCGGGAACAACCCCGCGATCGGCGTGCTCCCGCTCGGCGGCAGCACCCACGCCGGCGTCGACGGCTACTACGTCGCCAGTTCGACACGCCGCGACCCACGACTCGCCGAGCCTTCTGGAGCAGACCTTACAGCGAGTGACGCCATCGAATCGGTGACGCTCACCCTCGAACGAGCCGGGACGCGCAAGCGGCACGTCCTCGCCGTGGAGACTTCTCCGAGCCAGCCCGACCCCGGCCACCCGTTCGGCAACGACACCGACGCGATCGTCGGCATCCCCGCCGACGCTCGGCGCGTCCGGATCGTCGACTCGACGAGCTCGCCCACACAGCGCGAGCGTCCTGTGTCTGTGGAGACTGTCGAGGCCGAACACGGCGCCATCGATCTGTTCGACGCGACAGCCGAGGCGATCGACGACCCGGTCTACCTGTACGACCTCGATTACTCGCTCCAGGGCGACGTTGACCTCGGCGTGTGGGACACGTACGGGCAGGCCGACCCGGTCGACGAGGACGGCGTCGTCGCGTGGGGGCGCGTGTTCGACACGGCACACGACTTCACCGGAAGCGTTGTAGTCGAAGACGGCTTGATGCGGATGATTGTGGACGAGCCGACCAACGCCGACGAGACGGCCACCCTCGACGTCGAGGCGTACGACGCCGGCGCCGACGCCTGGACCACGGTCGATCTCCCGGCGTACCCCGGCACGCTCGATACGGACTGGCAGCCGGCCGACGTCGATCTCGTGCACATCGGGCAGGCATCCGTGCGAGCACAGGTCGAGTTCGAAGCGGTGGCCGGCGCGGCCGAGGGCGACGTCTACGCGCTCGACGTCGAGCTGGAGCGCGGGCGTGAGGAGTTGGAGGTGTGGATCCCCGCATCGGTGAGTGATGCGATCCCGTCAGACCTGCAGGCGCTCCTGGAGCCGATCGCCTCGACGAGCGTCGTGGACAGTGGCGTTGAGCAGCGGCTTGTGGCGCGGACGGAGGTGAGGTTGTAACTATGGTACTCAACATCGACATCGGCGACGGAGCAGACGCGCTGGCACAGAATCAGTACATCGAGGCGCTCGGAGGGACCTACTGGATAGACGGCTGGGACGCGACGCTCGATGCGGGCGACCTTGAGGTGGACATCGCCGCCGGAAGTGGGACAATCAACGGCGATTACGTGTCTACAGGCGCGACACAGACTGTGGACTTCACAGGTGACGTGGATGGCACGGAGCCGCGTAAGGCCGTGATCAGCGTGGACGAGACGGGCATGGTGCAGAAGACGATCGGCGAGACGACCCCGCCGAAGCCGGTGGGTGAGTTGGGCTTTCGGACCTACGATCCCGCGCCGCCGCCGGCCGCGCCAGGCGTCGTGGTCGCGGAGGTGTGGCTCGACGCGGGTGTGGCGAGTTTGGAGAGCAGCGACGTGCGAGACCGGCGAGTGACGAATCAGGCTGCACAATCAGCAACGTCTCCCCCATTTACAAAAACAGTCCGCACAGAGACGTTCGAGGAGCCGGACCTGACTCTCACGCATACAGATACCGAGGTAGCTAGCGAAAGCGTGCAGATAAAAGCAGAACCAGTTAAGGGCTCTACTGCGGACCCGGCAGATCCGGCCTATACCGGCAGTACGAGCGCCCCCCGCGGTCTAGTTATAAACCCCAACCGAACGCTATCGGGTGTAGAGACACAGGTACACGCAGATGTCTCAGGAGTAACCACTCTTTACCTAACGTCTGACTCGGATGGATCGATCATCGCGTCAAAGTCAATCAGCGGTAGTGGAACATACTCAATCACAGCTGACACGCCGCTCGAACCCGGTGCTCAGTACAGGGTGGTAGTGGACGCTGATGGAGCCACATATACTGACGCACGCGGTAACGATAATACTGCATCGGCATCATCGAGTGATGTAGACATTGTTAGTGGTGGGTAGGTGCTTCGGTGACTTCTCGGACAATATGTCTAAACTACGTCACCGCATTGTATGAATCCACGTCGGGAACGGCAATCATTGAACGGCCCTACCCGCCGGGCGTGCATAGTTGGGATGCGGCCACATTCCAAGCCACTCCTGACGGCGAGACAGTCGAGGTCTTCGTCGAAGAGTCGACCGACGGCGGAACGACGTGGGATGAGATCCAAGGTCCAATCAGCCGGGGTGACCAGATAGACGCTCCTCCGAGTGCAGCCGTTCGATTCCGCGTCGAACTCAGCCGCGAGGATACCTCCAATAACCCGACACTTGATAGGATTTATCTCCGTTATGAGGTCTAACTGAGGATGCCTGGATTCGCACACGGTGGCGAACACGGTGCAACCTATGGCGGAGACAACGGCAGTGTCTACTCCACGCCGCTCCCGCGCCAGGTTAAAAACCTCGTCGTCGCCGCGACCCGCGCGAGCGAAGCCGATCTCACATGGAGCGCAGCCGAGGGCGCGACCGAGTACGTCGTCTATCAGGCCGAATCGTCCGGTACGACCACAGAAGACTACACCGAAGTCGCAACCACGACCAACACAAACGCGACAGTCACTGGGCTTGAAAATGGCGAGCAGTACTACTTCCGCGTCGCTGGTCGGAACAACGTGGGCGAGGGCCCGCTCTCCACCGAGGTAGACGCGACGGCGGACCTTCCGCCGACTGAGATAATGGCCATGGGCGGCACGACGGTCCGCGAGCTCACGCTCACGCTGGACCCGCAGGACAACTCCACGGACGGCGGGATCGACATCTATCGGTCGACAGATGGCACACTCGGCACCACGGTCGCCACGGGGCTCGCGCCGGGCACCACGTCGCACACGGACACGGGCTTAGACGACGGAAGGGAATACTTCTACACCGTCCGCCGCGTCACGGACCACGCGCAAACAGACGGCACGCGAGTCGCAGCGACGACGATTCTCCCCGACGAAGACGCACCGGTACTCGGCAACGGCGTCGAAGACGAGGTCGCCGTCGATCGCGAGAGCGCCCCCACCAACTACGGCTCGGTTCGAATCCAGATCCGCGAGACCGGACAGAGCTCGTGGGACGCCTCGGCCACGGGCTTCGGCGAGTTCGTTGGTGCATTCGACACGCTGTCGATGGAGTTCGTGGGCAGGCTTGATGGCGAGGAGTACGAGGTCCGCGCCCGCACGGAAACCCCGAACACCACCGGCGCGTGGACCGAGCCCGTCGCGATCACGACGAAGTTCCCCGGGGCAACCGACGTGACCGTAACCGCAATCTCCGAGACTGAAGTCGAGCTCGCATGGACGGACAACGCCGACAACGAGGACGGCCAGTACATCGTTCGCGAGCGCCGTGGCCCGGACGGCAGCTGGTGGTTCGAGCAAATCGTCGGTGATGCCGGCCCGAACACCGAGGCCTACACCGACGACACGCCGGCACCAGACACCGAGTTCCGCTACCGAGTTCGACCGCACACCGAGCACACCACGGCCGACAGCAACCTCGTCACCGCTACGACCGGCGACATCGGCGTCTCGCGGCGGCGCATCCCTCCGTCGGGGTGGTACGTCGAACTGGAGACGAACGCCGGCGACGTCCTCCGGCCCACGGTCTTGGAGGGCCCGACGCCGAGGGCCTCGCTCAACGACGTGCCACGCGTCGAGATCCCCGTGCCGGACTCGGACCGCTGGCGGGACGACGCGCTCCAGCGCTGCGAGATGCGCGTCTGGCGCGACGGTGAGCGCCTCCCGATCGAGCGCTTCGAGCGCCTGGTTCAACAGTCCGACCCGCCACGTGTCGTCCTCCACGGTCGCGGTGGGATCGGACTCGACGCCGACATCGAGGTCGACCAGGGGTCCTTCCGTGACGCCCACGATCTCGCTTCCGAGCTAATCAACCAAGAGACACCGTACGAGGGTACCGTCGACGACCCGGCGTCCGACCTTCGCGAGGATATCGGGGTCCTCTTCGCTGGAGACTTCGCAACTGGGTTGGTCAACGCCTTCGTTAACTTCGACAATCTCGACCGCAACAACGACATCCCGGCGTACGTCAACGTCGACGGGCTCGTCACGCCGGTGCAGGTCTGCTGGATGAGCTCCGCACAGACCGCAGATCGGTCGACAACGCCTGGGACGGTCATCGACGATGGCGGCGAGACGTACATGAACGACCGGGCATACCGGCTTGAGCAGGTCGGCGATTCCATCGAGTGGGAGTTTGACGCCGAGTACGAGGTACCGGCCGCCGACTTCTTCGCGCGGATCCGGTACCGCATCCCGAACGAGGGCGCTCACCCGGAGCTCACCGCATACCTCAACGGGCAGCAGATTAGCTTCCGCGAAGCCGATGTCGGGAACTTCGGCGGGGACGCCGAGCCGGCGTGGTTCGAGTTCAACACTTTCTACAACTTCACTAGTGGGACGCTCAACGGCTCGCAGACGTTCCGGATCGAGGTGACGGAGTCGTCGAGCGACCCGGACGGCCACTGGCTCGTCGACGGCTTCGCTGCCGCCGATGGCACGTTCGAGAGTGAGCTTGACTTCGACCTCGGTGTCGGCCCCGCCGCAATCGACACCAACGGGATCATCGCGGGGCCGCAGCTCTACCCCGATGCCGTGGACCTGCTCACGGAGGAGCGCTCGACCATCGAGCAGGTCGTCGCCGGGCGCCTGTCCGTCAACGTCGACAACACGACGGGCTCGCAGGCGGTCGCGATCAGCAACGACGGCGGCGAGACATGGATCGAGGCAGCGAACGCCACGGAGGTAACCGGCGAATTTGCGGACGGGAGCACGCGCATCCAGGGCCGAGTGACGCTCGGACGGTACGATGCCGATCCCACAAGCCACCCGCGGACCGGGGACGCCACCCAGCAGTTGGACAGCCTCGAGCTCGCGGCCACGCTCGACGACACGCCGTTCATCCGTGGGTACGCGGACAGCGGGAGCGTCCTCGAAGTGCTCCAGAACCTCGCCGACGCCCACCGGTTCATCTTCGAGCTCGGGTGGGATTCCGACGCGAACGGTGGCGACGGCGGGATCGTGATCGAGTGGACACAGCCGGGTCAGCGGCAGGCGTCGACGACGGCGCCGGTGCTCGACTACGAGACCGAGACCGACGCGGAAACAATCGTCGAGGCGGCGTGGGTCTACGGCCGGTCGCGGCGCGTTCGCGACCAGGAGGTGACGCTCTCGACGACCGGCTACGAGAGCATCGGAGACGGGTACATCCAGCCCGGGACAGAGCGCGTGGTCGACCCAGACACAGAGGAGGTGTACCAGATCGGCGATGATTACGAGATGCGCTACAACGAGGGCGCGATCATCGCGGTCGGAGGCGGCGCGATCAGCAACGGGCAGACCGTCGCGATGGATTACGAGACGCGGCTCGCAGCCTTCTACGCAGCGCCTGACGCGGACGGTACCGGAGACACGATCCGCGAGACAGTCGCGGAGGCGAACACACAGCAGCTGGCGAATCAGGCCGCGATGGCGATCGTGAAAGAACTCTCTGAGCCGCTTATTGGTGCGAGTGTGACACTCGATCGGACGGCCGACGTCGGGCTCGTCGGGGCGCTCGACATCGAAGGCGTCCCTGCAGAGGCCGAGGTGGTGCGCGGCCTCGAGGAGCAGGGATCCGAGCTGGACGTCCGAATCGGGAACCGGCGGTCGGCTGGTCAGGCGATCGAAGACATCCGGCGCCGTGTGAGTGCCGTCGCGAAGCGGCTCTAAACAAGTACTGCGACAGCAGGTGGCAGACCGCGATGATCGTCTGGGAATGGCCGCCCAGGCGTGAGCGACAACGGGCCATCCGATGGAGGTTTACTTATGGCAGAAATCGAGAGAAAACAAGGAGACACGATCACGGTCAGTGAGACATTCGAGCGCCCCGGCAGCCGGTCGTCGCAGGCGCTTGATCTCTCAGACGCACAGTCAGTAAAAATATACGTCGACCACCCAAGCAGCGGCGATCTCGTGGTCAAGGACACGGCCGAGATCACCGACGCCGCAAACGGGATGGTTGAGTACACGCTGGGCGGCACGCAAACCGCGCGCCAAGGACCCCATCGCCTTGAGTTCGTCGCGGAGTTCGCCGGCGGGGAGACCTTCAGCTACCCCCAGACGGGCTTTGTCTCGCTGAAGGTGACCGACCCCGCGGCCCGCGAGTTGCCGGTCGAGGAGTTGGCCGATGGCGACGCCAGCGTGACGGAGTTGGCCGCCGACGCGATCCGAGCCAACACCGCCTCGGCGGTGGATGTCATGGACGCGCTCGATCTCAACAACAACCCGATCACCAGCCTGCCGGTTCCCTCCAACCCCGCCGACGCCGCGCGAAAAGACGGTCTCGACACAGTTGCGTCTGATCTATCGTCGGTCGAATCTGACCTAACATCACAAGTAACCCGCTTCGACGCTCTCAACGACACCGTCGAGGCGCTCGACGAACTGGCGATTGATCGCGGCCCGATCTCGTCGCGGCCGACCAGCGGGGACTACGACGACCAGATGTACTACGCGGTGGATCAACGCATCCTGTGGCGGTGGGATGCGGGATCATCCGACTGGACCGCCGCGGGCGGCCTCGGTGTGTCGTCGCAGCGCCTACCGGTAACGTCCTACCTCGACGCCGTCGACGTCAGCACACTGGCGGCGGGGGACGTCAACCTGTCCGGCACGCTGACCGGGCCGAAGCTAAGTGCAGAGGAAATAGACAGCGCTCAATCAGTCACGATCTCCGATGACGAGACAGTGACCTATGGACGCGATCACGTCCATCCTGATCGAGGGATCGAACCAAACTCGGTTGCTATCGGCGTCGGAGCGCGTGCA
>Ga0208282_10027_pt1 | contig 48198 bp, 49 predicted proteins | sample AntRauMetaVIRRA1_FD_184784 | JGI IMG/M metagenome (GOLD analysis project Ga0208282, IMG submission 184784) | Saline lake microbial communities from Rauer Lake, Antarctica, in enrichment culture - Antartic Rauer Lake 1 Metagenome VIRRA1 (SPAdes)... ...
TATCACGGTCGGACGGGTTAATGATTGCGTTGGAAACCCCGTCTATGCCATCGTCGGCGGTTGAATACTGTTGGTCGGCTTCATCCCCGCCCTGAAGGGCGAGGCTTTCGCCTCGAATTTTCCGTAACTCGCGACAGCGAGTGCAGTCGTCGACCGATGTAGTCGTCGACCGGGACAGTCGCCGGCCGAGTCAGTCGTCGGCTTCGGCGGTAGCGTGATCGTCGGCGCCGTCGTCCTCGGTCTCAGCGCCTGCCTCCGCGTCGGCGTCGACCCGTGGGAAGTTCTCGATCGTCGCCTCGCGGAACGCCGCCTCGTCGAACTCGTGGTCCTCGTCGAAGAAGTCGAGAACCGTGTGTACGTCGGTCATCGCGTTCTTCAGCGCGGTCGACGCGCCCGGCGAGGGCGTGATGTTGAACAGAACCCCGTCGCCGGTGATCTTCGCCTCGCCCATGTCGAGCTCCTTGGTCTCCGTATTGACGATCTGCGGGCGCACGCCGCCGTACCCCTTCGCGCGCTCGATGTCGTCGACGTCGACGCTCGGCACGACCTTCTGGACGTCCGGGAGGAACGCGCGCTTGCCGATCTCGGGGATGTCGTACACGAGGTTGCGCACGACGTAGGGGAAGAGGATGCGGTCCGAGAGGATGTTGACGTAGCTCAGGACCGACGCCGGCGAGAAGCCGAACACGTCGGCAAAGTCGCTCACGGTGGAGAGTCGGCCGCGTTCGAGTGCGGGGACGAGCTTCGCGGTGGGGCCGAAGCGCGTGACTCCGCCGTCGTGCACGTCGGCGTCGCCGTGGACCGCCGCGAACGGGAGCTTCTTCATCTGCAGCGTGTACACCTTCCCGTTCAACAGGTCGTCGGCGAGGAAGAAGCTCCCCGCGACCGGAAGCAGCGACATGTGCTCGCCGTACCCCATCTCCTTGGCGAACTGGAGGCTGTGGGAGCCGGCGGCGACGACGACCGCGTCGGCCTCGAAGTCGCCGTCGTCGGTCTCGACCGTGAACCCGTCGTACCCCTCGTCGACGTTCTCGACCGCGGTGCCGAGGTGGACGCCGACACCGTCCTCCTCGCGGGCGGCGTCGACGAACGACTTCGCGACCGCGCCGTAGTCGACGACATAGCCGTCCGGTGTCTGGAGCGCCTTGAGCGCCGTGGTCGGGTCGCGGCCCTCGACGACCTTCGGCTCTAGCTCCTCGATCTCCTCGCGGCCGATCTCTCGGAGCTTCGGGTAGAGGTCGCCGAATCCGTTTTGATGGTAGCGCTCTTCCAGCTTGGCGGCCTCCTCGTCGCCGACGCCGAGGACCATCTTGCTGCGCTTGCTGTGCATCTCCCGGTCCGGGTCGGTCCCTTCGAGGTAGCCCGCCAGCAGCTCGGCGCCCTCCTTGACCTCCTCGGCCTTTTCGAGGGTGTAGTTCGTCTCGATGTCGCCGAAGTGCAGCGTCTGGGAGTTGTTCGTCCGGTGGGAGTTGATCGCGGCGATCTCCCGCTCTTTTTCGATCAGCGTCACGTCATCGATGTCGGTGAACTTCGCCACCGTGTACAGAAGCGACGCCCCGCTTATCCCCCCGCCGACGATGATCAGATCAGTGTTCTCGGACATGCGTGGTGAAAGCTCTCACTCTTCAGAACGGGCTCGGTCGTTAACGTTCTTGCTATCTTCGCCGCCGATCCGGCGGTAGAGTCCCTACAGTCGTCGTTTTTGAAGTTCGACAACTGTCGTACTCGAAGCGACCCTGACGGAGGGCCCCGACGGGCTACGGCTCGTCGCGAGCGGTCCGGTACCGCTCGCGGAGCCGGGCGAACAGCTCCCGACCGGTCTCGGTTTGAAGGCGGGGTTCGGTCGTCGCGAAGAATTCGTCGAGGTCGTCGTACTCGCGGAACGCTCCCGGGTCGCCGCCGGCGGGGTCGTACCGGCCGCCGCGTTCGTAGAGCACCGCCTGTAGGCAGACGTCGAGCAGGTCACACTCCTTGACGAGTATCGCCTCGGGCGACTCGCGGGCCTCGTAGTCCTCCCACGCGTCGCGAATACGGTCTGGGAGCGCGCCCGCGAGGTCTTCCATCGCCGCGCGCTCGGCCGCCTCTTTGGCGGCGGCGTCCACCGAGTCCGCCGTCGAATCGGCGCGCGTCGCGGCGTCGCCGGTCTCGGCCTCCGCCACGTCGTGGACGACGGCGAGCCGGAGCGCGCGGTCGAGGTCGAGGCCGGGCAGGCCCTCCCGGAACTGGTCGCCGAGGGCCAACACGAGGTACGCGACGCCCCACGTGTGCGCGGCGACCGACTCGGGGGCGTCGACGCCGCGGAGCTGCCAGCCCGTGCGCCGCTCGTCTTTCAGCGCGTAAGCGTCGAGGAGGGCGTCGAGCGCGGGACCGGCGTCGGAGCTGTCGTCGTTCGGATCCGATTCGTCGTCCGCGTTCATCGCGGGGCGCTACTCGGCGAGCGTCCAGGCGTTCTCGCCGGCGCGGTCGGCCACGTCGCGGCGGACCATCTCGTCGAGCACCTCGTCGAGGCGGCCGGCCTGGGCGACCTCCATCTCGATGCGGCCGATGCCGTGGAACTCGTCGAGGTAGTGCCGAACGTCCTCCCGGTCAAAGACCGTCTGGTCGGCGCGCTCCATCGCGCCCTCGGTGAGGTCGATCATGTCTTCGAGGAAGTTCCACGGGTAGACGACCCACGTCCACTGTTCGAGCCGTTCGCCGACGAAGTCGGGCTGGAACTCGGAGGTACCGAGCAGTTGGAGCGTGGCGGTCCGGACCTCGCCCGCGTCCCGGTCGTCGACGTACTCCTCGGCGCGGCGGATCGAGCCGCCGGTGTCCGCGATGTCGTCGATGATCAGGACGTCTTTCCCCTCGACGCTTCCCTCCGGCATCGGGTAGCGGATCTGGGGCTCGTCGCTCTTCTCGGCGGCGCCGACGTAGTGTTCCATCTTCAGGCTCGTGAGGTCGTTGAGCCCGAGGAAGTCGCAGATGCATCGCCCGGCGAACCAGCCGCCGCGCGCCAGCGCGACGACCACGTCCGGCTCGAAGTCGGCGCGCTTCACCGCGTTGGAGACGTTGCGGCAGAGCCCGTAGATGTACTCCCAGTTGGTGAGGGTGCAGTCGAAGTCGTCCGGGAGATCGCTCATACGGCCGTTCCTCCCACCCGCGCGCTGATAAGGGTTTAGCAACGCTCCTCGAAGACGACGACCGGAGCGAGGACGACGCCGTGACCCACGCGGAACCGTGACCCACGTGCTGTGACCTACGCGGAGTCACCGCGGCGAGGCTGGGGCTTTGGCGGTGTTCGCCGTCGGTCCGTCGTCGACGATTTATAAGCAAGCGGCTGGGGCTTTGGAAAGGTTCTCGGCGTCACCGACGGCGACGACGGAGAGAGGAACCGCGAACACGAGAATCCATCCAGATCCACCAATAAAACACGCATCGTATCGGTCCCGACACGATTTAGGTGACCCGCCCGCAACGGGTCGGTAATGAGTACTCAGGCCGCGACGGAGGAGCGGACGGTCGTGATCGGGCTGGAGGTTCACGTCCAGCTCGAGACCGACACGAAGATCTTCTGCGGCTGCTCGACGGAGCCCGAAGAGGACGAGGAGCCGAACACGCGCACGTGCCCGACTTGCCTCGGGCTGCCGGGCGCGCTGCCGGTCCTCAACGAGGGCGCCGTCGAGGCCGCCGTGAAGATCGGCAAGGCGATCGACGCCGACATCCCCGAGACGACGACGTTCCACCGGAAGAACTACTACTACCCCGATCTCCCGAAGAACTTCCAGCTCACCCAGTACGACGCCCCGATCTGCCAGTCCGGCGAGCTTGAGGTCCGCGTCGACAGCGAGCCCCGAACCATCGGAATCACCCGCGCGCATCTCGAAGAGGACCCCGGGAGCCTCCAGCACGCCGGCGGCTCGATCGAGACCGCCACCCACACCCTGGTGAACTACAACCGCGCCGGGACGCCCCTGATGGAGATCGTCACCGAACCGGATTTCCGGTCACCGGCCGAGACTCGCGCCTTTTTGGCGAAGCTGGAAGAGGTGTTGGAGTACCTCGGCGTCTTCGACCCGACCCGCGACGGGAGCCTGCGCGTCGACGCCAACGTCTCCTTGGTCCCCGAGAGCGAGGTCGCCGCCGACGGGACGATCAGCGACGACGCCCTCGCCGACGTGAACCGCGCCGAGGTGAAGAACATCTCCAGTCACAAGGGCGCAGAGCAGGCGCTCGCGTACGAGGTCACCCGGCAGGAGAACGTCCTCCGGCGCGGCCGCGAGATCGAACAGGAGACGCGCCACTGGGACGAGGCGCGCGGCGTCACCGTCTCCATGCGCTCGAAGGAGGCCGAGAAGGATTACCGGTACTTCCGGGAGGCCGACCTCCCCGCGCTGGAGGTGTCGGACTGGAAATCGCAGATTCCGATCCCGGAGCTGCCCGACGCCCGCCGCGAGCGCTTCCGCGAGGAGTACGGGCTCGACCGCGAATCGGCCTCGAAGCTCACCTCGACGAAGGCGGTGGCCGACTTCTTCGAGGACGTGGCCGAGCAGTTCGACCCCGAACTCGCCGCGACGTGGGTCGCCGACAACCTCCTCGGCGAGCTCAACTACCGGGAGATGTCGATTACGGACGTGGAGGACCGCCTCGACGAGTTCAAACGCCTGATCGAGTTAGTCGCGGCCGACGAGCTCACGGTGAAAAACGCCGAGGAGATCGTCCTCCGTGAGATGCTCGACGCGGGCGAGGACCCCGAGACCGTCATCGAGCGCGAGGGGCTCGGCGTCGCCGACTCCGGCGAGGTCGCGGCCGCGGTCACGGCCGCCATCGACGACAACCCCGACGCCGTGAGCGACTACCACGACGGCGACGAGGGCGCGATCAACTTCCTCGTCGGACAGGTGATGCAGGCGACGGGCGGGAGCGCCGACCCGGGCGAGGTGAACGGGCTGCTCCGCGAGGAGCTGGACGGGTAGGTCGTCGATGCATGTCACCGTCGAGGTCGTCGGCGAGGGGACGGCGGAGTACGACCTCCCCGACGACGCCACCTACGCCGACCTCATTCGCGAGGCCGGCTACCATCCTCAGGAGGCGTCGGCGCTGGTCGACGGCTCGCCGGTTCCTGGCGACCGCCTCGTCGACGCCGAATCGGTCCGGCTGCTCAGGCTTATCAAGGGCGGATCGACGGGCGGCGGCGCGTGAGCGGGGAGGGCGACCCGTCCGACTCGCCCGACTCGCCGGACAATATCGAAATCGGGACGGCCTCACCCGACGACCGCCTCGATATTCTCCGCGTGCTCGACGCCGCCATGCTGGAGACCGACGCCGAGACCGTCGACGCCGCGATCGACGCGGGCGACGCACTCGTCGCCCGGTTTAAAAGAACGGACGCGGTCGTCGGCGCGCTGGTCGCGACGCGGCCCGAGTCGGACCGAGTTCACGTCGACGCCGTGGCCGTCCGGCGGGCGCGTCGCGGCCGAGGGATCGGCTCCGCGCTCGTCGCCGAGACGGTGCGGCGCGCCGAGCGCGACGCCGAGAGTGCGGTCGTCACCGCCGAGTTCGATCCGGAACTGAAGGGATTTTACATCGATTTGGGGTTCGCCGTCGACAGCGAACGCGACGAAGTCGAGACGGGCCGTTTGCGCGGTCGCTGCCCGGCCGGCGGTGGCAGCGCCGACGCCGAGTGAACCGGCGAACGACGCCGATAAACGGCCGGACGATCTACGACGGGGCAATGAGTGGAAAGGACGAGTACTACAACAAGTCGAAACAGCAGGGGTACCGCGCCCGGTCGGCCTACAAGCTGAAACAGATCGACGAGGAGGCGAACCTGTTCGAGCGCGGCGACACCGTCGTCGACCTCGGCGCCGCGCCCGGCGGCTGGCTGCAGGTCGCCGCCGAGGAGGTGGGAGAGTCGGGGACCGTCGTCGGCGTCGACCTCCAGCGCATCGACGACCTCGACGACCACGACGTGGAGACGATCCGCGGCGACATGACCGAGGAGCGCACCCGCCACTACCTGCGCGAGGCGATCGGCGAGCGCGGCGCGGACGTGGTGATCTCGGACATGGCGCCGAACATGACCGGCGAATACGCCCTCGATCACGCCCGGTCGGTCCACCTCGCGCGGCAGGCGTTCGACGTGGCCGAGGAGCTGCTCGCCCCCGGCGGCGACTTCGTCGTGAAGGTGTTCCAGGGCGAGGATCTGGACGCGTTCCGCGAGGACGTCCGCGCGGAGTTCGAGTACCTCCGGACGGTCTCGCCGCCGGCCTCGCGCGACTCCTCCTCGGAGGTGTACCTCGTCGCCAAGGGGCTGAACACCGCCCCCGTTGCAGCCGGCGACCGGATCGAGGTGACGGTCGAGGAGCGCGGCGACGAGGGCGACGGGATCGCGTACGTCGAGGGGTACTCGATTTTCGTCTCCGACGCCGATGTCGGCGAGACGGTGACCGTCGAGGTCGTCGACGCCAAGCCGCGGTTCGGGTTCGCGACACGCGTCGACGTGGGTACTCCCGATTCCGACGAGAGCGACGAGGGTGAGTGAGGCGCCGTGAGCGGTGACGGAATCCTCGGATCGCTGTCGCTGGTCGGACTGCTCAGCCTCTGTTGTATCGGGCTCGGCGGGATCGCGGGCGGCGCCGCGGTCGCGGGCGGAGGCGCCTCGGCGACCACGCTGGCGACGGGAACGACGAGTCCGCGCGGCGCGCTCGTCTCCGGGCTGGTTACCGCCGCGACGGTGTTTGTCGTCGGAGTGGCGGTAAAGCGACGACTGCGTCGGAGCAGCGGCGCCGACGGCGACATCGACGGCGAGCGCTGATCGCGGTCAGGCGGCGCCGCCGCTCCGGACCCACTCGCGGAGTGTGAACCGGTCGTAGGCGGTCTCGGCGGCGACGGTCCACTCCGCTGAGTCCCACGCCGGGTAGAACGTGTCGCCCTCGTAGCTCCCCGTGACGTGGCTGAGTACCATCCGGTCGAGGTGGGGCTGGAACAGCTCGTAGATCCCGCCGCCGCCGAGGACGTAGACGGTGTCGTCAGCGGCGTCGGTGTCGTCGGCGTCGCTATCTCCCTCGTCGAGGATCTCCGCCGCGCGTTCGAGCGCCGAGTCGACCCCGTCGGCGACGACCGCGGTCGGAACGTCGACGGACTCGACGCTCCGGCTCACGACGATCTGGCGAGAGCCGGGGAGGTGGTCGCGCATCGAGTCGAAGGTGCGGCGGCCGAGGATGACGGGCGAGCCCGCGACGCGCTCGCGGTACTGCCGAACGTCGGCCTCGATGTGGGGCCACGGCACCTCGCCGTCCCTGCCGATGGCTCGGTTCTCCGCGAGCGCCGCGACGCTGACGAGTTGCACGGACGCCCTACGAGCGCGGGCGACAAAAAACCGGCCGGGCGGGGAGCGGGGAGGACGGGAAGCGGAGAGACGAGAGCGCCGCGCTACTCCCCGAGCCCGAGGAGGTCGAACGGATAGCCGTTGTCGTTGTCGTCGGCCTGCTCGTAGACGACGCGGGCGGCCGCCACGTCCTGGATCGCGAGGCCGGTGGAGTCGAAGACGGTGACGCCGTCGATGCCGGCGCCGCTCCCGGCATTGTCGCCCTCGCTCCCGGTCCCGGTCCGACCCGGACGGTTGCCGACGACGATCTCGCCGATCTCGCCGTAGATGTCGTCGTCGGTCAGAAGCCCTGCGGCGTAGGGGACGTTGATCTCGCCGGAGTGGGTACACTGCTCGTGGTCGTCGATGACGACGGTCGCGTTCAACAGGAGGTCGTCGGCGAGTTCGTGTTTGCCCTCGGCGTCCGCGCCCATCGCGTTGACGTGGGTGTGGTCGCCCACGTCGTCGGGGCCGACGATGGGGGACTCGACGGGCGTCACCGTCGAGAGCACGTCGCAGTGGCCGGCCTCCGCGATGGAGCCGGCGCGGACGTCGAAGCGGCCCTCGAAGGCGTCGATGAAGTCGGCGACGCGCTCCTCGTCGAGATCGCTGATCACGACCTCGTCGATGTCGCGCACCGCGGCGATCGCCTCCAGTTGGGTGTACGACTGAACGCCGGCGCCGACGATCCCGAGCGAGGTCGCGTCCGGGACCGCCAGCTCGTCGGTGGCGACCGCGGCCGCCGCGCCGGTGCGTTTCATCGTGAGCGTCGTGCCGTCGAGGATCGCCAGCGGGAACGCCGTCTCGGGGTCGGAGTAGATCATCGTCCCCATCACGGTCGGGAGGTCGTGGTCGGCGGGGTTGTCGGTGTGGACGTTCACCCACTTGATCCCGGCTGCGTCCCAGCCGGCGTCCTCGGCGGTGTCCTCGGTGCGTACGTCGAGGTAGGCGGGCATCGAGCGGAAGTCGCCGTTGTACTCGGGCAGGTCGATGTACGACTTCGCCGGCATCTTGGCGTTGCCGCGCTCGTAGGCCGTGAACGCGCCGCGGACCGCGTCGATGACGCGGTCCATGCGGGCGTTCTCGTCGACGTCGTCGGCGTTCAAAAGCAGCGTCTGCATGGCGCAAACTTTTCCGGAGGGGTACTTCAAGCCTCTTGAATCGGTGGCGGCCCGCGAGCCCCGATCCGAGTCAGACCATGTCGCCGCGCACCGACGCCCCCTCCTGTTCGGCCCGCCGTCGCTTGAGGGTCTCGGCGGCCTCGTTGGCTACGTTCTCGTCGGCGCCGAGCATGCCGAGCGCGGCGGAGAGCGTCGGCATCGCGAGGGAGGCCTCGCGGAGTCGGTCGAACGCCTCCTCGTCGCGGGTGCCATCGACCCACAGGCAGACGCCCCGCGGGTCGAGCACCTCCTCGTAGGCGTCGCGGGCGAGCGCCCCCTTCAGGCGCTGGCGCACGTTGTCCTCGAAGCTCGCGTTACACACTTCGAGGTGGATCGGCTCGCTGTCGTCGGGCTTCGCCCGACTGCCAGAGGCGCTCCGCGCCTCGCTGTCGTCGACCAGTTCGGCCGCGAGGCACTTCTCGGGGGCGGCGTACCCGTTGTCGCTCGTGCGCACGCGGTCAGGGTGCGCCTCGGCCCACTCGGCGTGTACCGAGGTGCCGACGCCCTTCACGCCGTACTCGGCCGCGAAGTTGGCGGCCGCGTCGCTATCGCCGCCCATGATCACGTCCTTGGTGAGGTACACGTCGAGCCGCTCGACCGGATCGAGTCCCAGTGCGACGTCGCCGAAGGCCCACACCTCGCGGACGGGGACCGGCATGGTCTCGCGTTCGACGCGGTCGACGAGGGTCTCCAGCCGGGCGACGGCCTGCTCGCGGTCCATGCAGGAGGCGTAGGCGGGTCGCGGGCAAACCGGTTTCGTTCGGTGGCGGTCGAGGTCTCAGATCCCGTCGAGTCGCTCCGCGATCGACTCCCAGTGGCTCCCCTTCCAGAACCAGCGCCCGCAGTCGCGACAGCGCCACGCGGGGCGGGTGTCGGCGGTGTCGGGTTCGGACTCGGGCGCCCCCGCCGTCCCCACGTCGTCGGGCACGTACTCGGGGCGGTCGTCGGGGTCGGCGCTGTCCGAGGCCGACACCCGATCGACTCGCCCGTTACAGGCGCCACAGCGCGTCGGCTCGTCGACGAGCGCGACGGGGGAGCCCGCGGCGGCGACCTCGCGAAGCTGGTCGAGCACGTCGCGCTCGGTGAGGAGGACCGCGTCCCCGGTCCGGGCGGCGAGTTCGCGATCGCGGGTGATCAGGGTCCGAGCCTCGGCCGCGGCCAGCGCCAGAACCTGGTCGTCCGCCTCGACCCCGCGGTCGAGCGCGTAGGCGGCGTCGTAGCCGCACATCCGGAGATACGTCGCGAGCTTCCCGCACATCGCGTCGAGGAGGACGCGCGGGGGTTCGTCATCGGCGGCCGCGCGGTCGTCGGTCGGCATCAGCCGTCGAGGAACGCCCGGATCTCGTCGGGGGAGCGCGCGTTGAGCACGTCCGCCGTCTCGGCCCAGCCGCGCCGGGCGGTGTGGACCCCGTACCGGGCGTTGTCGAGCTCACGGGGCGCGTGCGCGTCGGTGTTGACCGCGATCGTCGCGCCCGCGTCGATCGCAGCCCGGACCATGTCGCCGTCGGCGTCGAGGCGGGCCGGGTTCGCGTTCACCTCGATCGCGGTGCCGGCGGCCGCGGCCGCCTCGACCACGGCCGCCACGTCGGGCGCGATGCCCGGGCGGCTGTTGATGATCCGGCCGGTCGGGTGGCCGAGGATATCGACATACGGGTGTTCGACCGCCCGGATCAGCCGCTCCGTGGCGGCGTCGGGGTCCTGTCCCAGCGCGGAGTGCGGCGAGGCGACGACGATATCGAGGTCGGCGAGGGTGTCGTCGTCGGTGGTGATCTCTCCCTCCGCGTCGATGTTGGCCTCGATCCCGTGGAACACCTCGATGTCGGCGTCGGTAGGCTCGCCGGCTCCGCTCTCGCCGGCTCCGCCCTCGCCGGCCCAGACCGCTCCGTCGACCGCGTCAATCGCGTCGGCGACCGCATCCGCCTGCGCCGCGATCTCGGCCTCGTCGAGCCCCGTGTTGCCGAAGATCCCCGGGCCGGCGGCGTGGTCGGTGACCGCGTGCGCGTCGTACCCGCGCTCCGCGGCCGCCTCGATCATCTCCGCGATCGAGAACCCGCCGTCCGACCAGTCGGTGTGGGTGTGGAGGTCGCCGCGCAGGTCTTTGGTCTCGACGAGGTTGGGAAGCTCGCCCGCCGCGGCCGCCGCGACCTCGCCGTTGTTCTCCCGGAGTTCGGGCGGCACGGGATCCATGTCGAGCGCCTCGTAGACGCCGTCCTCGGTCTCGCCCGCGACGCGCTCGCCGACCCGCTGGCCCGCGTCGGGGTCGTCGACGTCGGAGATGTCGAAGAGGCCGTACTCGTTGAGCTTCAGGCCGCGGTCGATCGCGCGGTTGCGCACCGCGACGTTGTGGGCGCGCGAGCCGGTGAAGTACTGGAGCGCGGCGCCGAACTCCTCGCCGTCGACGATTCGGAGGTCCACCCGGGTGCCGCTCGCGCGAACGCTCGCCTTCCCGGTGCCGGCCTCGATCGTCGCGTCGGCCTCGGGCCACTCGGTGAACGCCTCGACGATGGGCTCGCGCGCGTCGCTGGCGACGAGCAGATCGATGTCGCCGATGGTGTCTTTCCAGCGCCGGATCGAGCCGCACACCTCGACCGACGCGACCGCGTCGAGGTCGTCGAGGTACGACAGGGCGGCGTCGGCGACCGGGCGCGCGTCGCCGAGGCGGGTGCGCTTCCGGGCCTCGCGCGCGAACGGGATGTTGTCGAGGATGTTCTCCTCTGTCTTCGCGCCGAAGCCGGAGACCTCGCGGATCTGTTCTGCCTCGGCTGCCGCCTCTAGTTCGTCGAGCGTCGTGATCCCGAGCGCCTCGTAGAGGCTGCCGACCGTCTTCGGACCGACGCCCTCGACCGCGGTCAGCGCCCCGATGTCGGCGGGGAGCTCCGAGCGGAGCGCCTCCAGCTCCTCGATCGATCCCGTCTCGAAGTACTCGACGATCTTCGACGCGATGGCGTCGCCCACGCGGTCGATCTCGGCGACCGCGTCCTCTCCCTCCCCGGCGAGGTTCTCGATCGGCGCGGTGTGTTCGCGGACGTTCTCCGCGGCGCGGCGGTAGGCGGTCGGCTTGTACTCGACGCCTGTCGCTTCGAGCAGGTCGGCGAACTCCTCGAGGAGGGCGGCGACCTCGTCGTTACGGCTCATTGCGTGACGGTTCGGTTGGCCGGTACTAATAAGTGAGAGCGATCGGGACGAACCAGTTGGACAGCCCTGTTGAAACCCACCGTGGGCGATAGTGTCACGCTCAATCGCTCAGTACAGACCGCGAAACGACAGATCACCCGACAAATACACTGCACTTCGCTCCGAGGTAGCTGCATACGTTACCAGATTATTTGTTATGAAATTCATAACATGTCAGGAAGAGATAAATCTATGAGGATTTATCAAGTCAGCTTGTTATATAGTCTCATGGGGATTTTAGATATGCTTGAAGGTGAGATGACAACGAAACAAATGGGAGTTATAATGATTCTCTACATGGTGGGTCTGGCGGCTTTTGGGGTGCTGGCTGTTATCGTGATACATGGTCTCGGATGGCAGTGGCTATAGAGAATCGCTGTAAGGCGGCGACGGACAACTGTTAAGTCAAAAGTTAAATAGAGGATCAGCGACACCCTATGTCGAATCTACTCCGAGCAATAAGCACTCTTAAGCGACCGGGTATTTCAATGATAATCCCTTGAAAAATATTATTTCAACGGGGCCAGTTGGGCGTATATAGACGATTGGCGGGAGATAGATGGTGACACTTCCAAAGCCCCAGCCGTTGTTTACCGAATCTCTCGGTGAATAGGAGTAACGGCTGGTTGGCACAGCCATCGACGTTGTTGTTTGACAAGGAAACAGATGCGTTCGCACCTCAAGAACAGGTAACGTCGTAAACCAAAATATCCCAACCCAGCGGTGCGGTGCCGTGGGAATCCTCGCGCTTCAGCGCGGGGAGGATGTCAAAAGCGATCGAATACTGCTCGGCGAACACCTCCAAAGTCCCACCCCGCCCCGCACAGCGCCTCACGCCTCTCCAGCCTCGTCAGTCGTCCTCCGCGTTGCTCCGGACGACCGACTCCAGCGAGGGACCGGAGGTCCCTCTGGCAGCCGGCGGCAAAGCCGTCGGCGACGCCACCGCAGATCGATTTATAAAGAGTCGAAGTCCCCCGGCCTCGAAGTGATCGATGGACAAGACATTTGTTCGATCTCACAGATCACCCGCGTATGCCCTCCCCGCTCGCTCCGCTCTCCGGACTCGTCAGTGGCCTCCTCGATCGCTCGCGCGCCGGTTTCCGATGGCTCAAGCCGGACAAGCAGGCTCTCACCGTCGGCGTCGTCGTCTTCGTCACCCTCGCAACGACCCTCGGAATCGTCGCGCTCGGCGCCGCCTTCGACGCGACGATCGACCGCGAGGTGACGGTCGACAACCCCGACTATCCGCCGGAGTCGACCTGTGAGACGTTCGGCGAGGACGGCGACTCGGTCTTCGTCGAGCAGTGCGACCGGCCGGAGCGGATCGACGTGGATGTCGGCGAGGAGCTGCGGAGCGCGTCGGGCGAGTACGTCGGCTACGCGCTGATCGGCGTGCCGATCTGGTGGGCGATCTTCGCGCTCGCGCTCCACGGCGGGGCGCGCCTCGCTGGGGGATCCGGCTCTCTCGGCGACTCGTTCGCCATCGCGGCGTGGGCGATCGCCGCGGAGGTGGCTCGGCTGGTCGCCGGGCTCGGCGCGATCTGGTACGTGCTCGCGACGACGACGGTCGAGGGGACCACGATGGAGTCGATCGCGACCGAGATCGTCGCGGCCATCTCGACGATGCAGGGGCCGCTTCTGGTGGCCTCCGCGGTCGTGATCTCGGTCCAGTGGGTCGTGGTCGTCGGCGGGCTGGAAGCCTACCACGACCTCGACCGAGGGATCGCGGGGACAGTCGCGGGCGTCCTCGCGGTGTTCGGGCTCCTGCTCGCAGCGGTGTGAGGGACGCCCCCGAATTCGAGAGTTTTTAACCCGGTCGGGGTCCCTCTCCCGACATGATCCTGTCGGACGCGGACATCCTCGACCGCCTCGCGGAGGGGGACCTCGTCGTCGAACCCCTCGACGACGTCGACCAGCAGGTCCAGCCCGCGAGCGTCGACCTGCGGCTCGGCGAGCGCTTCCTGGAGTTCCAGCGCACGAACATTCCCTGTATCCACCCAACCGAGGCCGACGAGGTCGGCGACTACGTCACGGAGACGCGCGTCCCCGAGGGCGAGGAGTTCATCCTCCACCCGGGCGACTTCGTGCTCGGGACCACCACGGAGCGCGTCGAGATCCCGCCGGACCTGCTCGCGACCGTGCAAGGCCGGTCCTCGCTCGGGCGGCTCGCGATCGTCATCCACGCCACCGCGGGGATCGTCGATCCGGGGTACAAGGGGCAGATCACGCTCGAACTGTCGAACCTCGGCACCGCGCCCGTCGCGCTCACGCCCGGGATGCGCGTCTCACAGCTCATCTTCACGGAGCTCAAATCGCCCGCAAAACGCCCGTATGGCGTCGAACGCGGCTCGAAGTATCAGGACCAGGACGGCCCGCAGGCCTCCCGAATCGGCTCCGATCCGGAGTTTCACAGTGACGAGAACCAGGCGGCGGAGCACGAGTCGTGAGGTTCATCGAGGAGGTCGTCGTCGACGAGTTCCTCCCGACGGTGCGCTCGATGCTGGCGGAGGACCTCCGCGAGCGCGGCTTCACCCAGCACGAGGTCGCCGACGCGCTCGGCATCTCGCAGTCCGCGGTCTCGAAGTACGCCCACGGCGACGTGGCCCGCCACGACCGGATCGTCGCCGATGAGCGCGTTCGCGAACTCGTCGAGCGCGTGGGCGAGGGGCTCGCGACGGGGGAGATGACACCGGTCGCAGCCCTCGCCGAGATCGAGGTGCTGATCCGCCGGTTGGAGGAGGGCGACCTCCTCGCGGACCTCCACGAGGAGGCGATGCCCGCGCTCGCCGACGCCGAGGTGGAGTTCGCCGTTCACGACCCGGACAGCGGGCTCCGCGAGCGCGAGCGCGTCCTCTCCTCGGTCCGGCGCGGGCTCCGCACCCTGACGAACGCCTCCGGGTTCGCCGGGCTCATCCCGAACGTCGGTGCCAACGTCGCCGAGTGTCTCGACGACGCGCGGACGGTCGACGACGTGGCGGCCGTGCCCGGTCGCCTCGTCGACGTGAAGGGACGGGCGATGGTCCCGGGCGAGCCCGAGTTCGGCGTGAGCGAGCACGTCGCGACGGTCCTGCTCGCCGCGCGTGAGGCGGGCGCGACCGCTCGCGGCGCGGTGAACGTGCGGTACGCCCCCGGAACCGTCGAGGCGCTCGCCACCGACCATCCGACGGTGGAGTTCGACCCCGAGCGACCGACCCGGGAGGCGGTCGTCGATGCGGTCGCCGACGCGGAGCGCTCGGGCGGCGACAGCGCCGACAGCGACACCCTCGTCCTCTACCAGACGGGCGCGGTCGGCGTCGAGCCGATCGTCTACGTGCTCGCGCCGACCGCCGCGGACGCGGCCCGAATCGTTCGCGGGCTGGTCTGAGCGCGGCCCCCGACGGCCCCGAACCAGCGGGCTTTAGGCCCGTATCCACGACACTTCGATACACACCACATGAGCCACGACGACTTCCCCACCGACGATCCGGCGGTGGTGACCTGTGGACTGCCGTACGCCAACGGCGACCTCCACATCGGCCACCTCCGCACCTACGTCGGCGGCGACGTGTACCGGCGCGCGCTCGAACGACTCGGGCAGGAGACCGCGTTCGTCTCCGGCTCCGACATGCACGGCACCCCCGTCGCGGTCAACGCCGAGCAGGAGGGGGTCTCCCCCGAGCAGTTCGCGCTCGACTGGCACGAGCAGTACGCCGCGACGTTCCCGAAGTTCAACGTCGAGTTCGACAACTACGGCCACACCCACGACGAGACGAACACGGCGGTGACCCAACAGCTCGTCCGTGACCTCGACGAGGGCGGCCACCTCTACGAGAAGGAGATCATGGTCGCGTACGACCCCGTCGACGACCAGTTCCTCCCGGACCGGTACGTCGAGGGGACCTGCCCCTACTGCGGTGCACACGCCCGCGGCGACGAGTGCGACGAGGGGTGCCAGCGCCACCTCGAACCCGGCGAGGTCGAGGACCCCGAATCGACGATCACCGGCAACCCCGCCGAGTACCGCGAGCGCACCCACCAGTTCTTCGAAGTCTCCGCGTTCTCCGAGTACCTCTCCGGCTTCCTCGATCGGCTGGAGGGGACCTCGAACGCCCGGAACCAGCCCCGCGAGTGGATCGAGCAGGGGCTCCAAGACTGGTGTATCACCCGCGACATGGACTGGGGGATCGACTACCCCGGCGAAAACCCGCAGGACCTCGTCTTATACGTCTGGGTCGACGCCCCGATCGAGTATATCTCCTCGACGAAGCAGTACACCGAGCGCGTCGGCGCCGACGCCTTCGACTGGGAGGCCGCGTGGAAGGAGGGCGCGAGCGACGCGCACCCCGAGGGCGGCGAGATCGTCCACGTGATCGGCCGCGACATCATTCAACATCACACGATCTTCTGGCCCGCGATGCTGGAGGCGACCGACCACACCGAGCCGCGCGCCGTGATGGCGAGCGGCTTCGTCACCCTCGGCGGCAAGGGCTTCTCCACGAGCCGCGACCGCGCGGTCTGGGCCGACGAGTACCTCGACGAGGGGTTCCATCCCGACCCGCTGCGCTACTACCTCGCGACCAACGGCGGGTTCCAGCAGGACGTGGACTTCTCGTGGGAGAAGTTCCGCGACCGCGTCAACACCGAGCTGGTGGGGACCGTCGGCAACTTCCTCTACCGCTCGCTGCTCTTCGCCCACCGCAACTACGACGACGCGCCCATCGCGGACGCGACGAGCGACGAGGTCGCCGAGCGGATCGAGGAGGCGATCGCCGACTTCGAGGCCGCCGTCAACGACTACTCCGTGCGCGCGGTCGGCGACGCCGTCACCGACCTCGCCCGGTTCGGCAACGAGTACATCCAGCGCAGCGAGCCGTGGAAGCTCGTGGACGACGACCCCGAGGAGGCCGCGCAGGTCATCCACGACTGCGTCGCGATCGCGAAGGCGATCGCGGTCCTGTTCGAGCCCATCGCACCCGAGAAGACCGAGCGTCTCTGGGACCAGCTCGGCGAGGACGGCTCGGTCCACGAGACCACCGTCGAGGCGGCCCGCGAGGGCCCCGCCGGCGACCTCGCGGAGCCGACGGAGCTGTTCGAGCAGATCGAAGACGAGCGCGTCGAGGCGCTCAACGAGAAGCTGGAGGCGCGCGCCGCCGAGGCGGAGGACGGCGACGAAGCGGACGAGGAGAGCGGCGACGACGGCGAGGCGGACGACGGCAGCGACGAAGCGGACGACGACACCACTGACGAACCCGACATGACCGACATCGAACCCCTCAGCGACGACCGCATCAGCTTCGACGACTTCCAGGAACTGGACATCCGGATCGGCCGGATCGAGGAGGCGGAGGGTATCGAGGGCGCCGACGACCTCCTGAAGCTCCGCGTCGACCTCGGCGCGGAGACCCGGACGATCGTCGCGGGGCTCAAACAACTCCACGACGTGGACGACCTGCCCGGAACGAAGGTCGTCGTGCTCGCGAACATGGAGAAGGCGGAGCTGTTCGGCGTCGAGTCGAACGGGATGGTGCTCGCCGCCGGCGAGGAGGCCGACCTCCTCACCACCTACGAGGACGCCGGGCCGGGGACGAAGGTGAAGTAAGCGAGAAACCGCAGTGCCGATCAGGCGATTTCGGTCTGACGGTCCGCCTGTGCGGCGAGGTGCAGGAACGCGATCGCGCCGAGAAAGAGGATCACGAACGGCAGCGTCGTGGCGTCTGGTTGTGCGTAGGAGCCCGCGACCGCCAGTGGGCTGACGCTCAGCCCGAACAGGCCGACTGCGTAGCCGGCTCTGTCCGGCCAGTCGGAGAACTGGAAGGTGCTCCCGAGCAGCGCCGTGTCGAACGCGAGGTAGAAGTAGCTCGCCGCGGCGTACACCGTTGCCGTCCCGGTCGCGACGAACGGGTCGGGAGTGAGGAACGCGTAGACGCCGATCGCGATCAAGAGCCCACAGACCGCGGCCAGCGGGAGGTCCGTCTGCATGGTCTCGGGTCGTTTCGTGTCGAGGTAAAACCCGGCGTACCGGATTCGGTCTCGGCGATCGGTCGGTACGGATCGGTTCTCTCCGGACGCGCGGCCGGGCGCTCCTGCGCCGGTTAGGCGTCCAGCACTTCGATCAGGTTCCCCTCCGGGTCCCTGACGAACAGGATCGTCGTCCCGCTTTCGGTCGTTCGCGGCGGGCTCAGCGTCTCCACGTCGTCAGCGAGGTCGGCGTAGAACGCCTCCACGTCGTCGACGGACAGTCCGAGGTGGGTCGCGCCGGGCCGGTTCAGTTCGGGGACGTCTCCCGACTCGCCGGTCGGATCGTACGCGACGAGTTCGACGATCGCGCCGTCGGCGTCGAGGTGTGCGAACTCGGCCGACGCGTCCTCGACGGCGACCGCCTCAGCGAAGGCGTCGCCGCCGACCGCGAACTCCGAGAGACGGTCGAGGCCGAACGTCTCGGTGTAGAAGTCGACGGCGCGGTCCAGATCGGCGACGGTGATTCCGACGTGGTGAGCGGTTGGATCGGACACGGTCCGTGGATCGCCGGTCGACGAGAAAACGGTGTCGGCCCCGTCGGTGAGAGATTTATAAATGGGTGACGGCGACTCTGCGGTGAAGACCTCCAAAGCCCCAGCCGCTCGGTAGTACGTGATCGATGACTCCGCGGTGAACACCGCCAAAGCCCCAGCCGCTCGGTAGTACGTGATCGACGACTCCGCGGTGAACACCGCCAAAGCCCCAGCCGCTCGGTAGTACGTGATCGACGACTCCGCGGTGAACACCGCCAAAGCCCCAGCCGCGACGACTCGTGCGACTCGTTGCGCCCTTCGGTCGCTCACTTCGTTCGCTCCCTGCAGTGCTTACGTCGTCGAGCTTCGTCCTTCCGGGAGACTTCGTCTCCCGTCTTTCCGCTCGCTACGCTCGCGGAAATCGCGACTGCCCCTTTGAGTCCCACCCCAACCGCACAGCACCGCAGCCTCAGGCCTCCCCAGCCTCGTCGCCGGCGGCTTCGCCGCCGGCTGCCCGTGGCGCTACGCGCCACGCTGTCACCGGACTACGTCCGGTTGCAAGCGAGAGCTTCGCTCTCGCCCTGTCGCTGGCGGCTTCTGCCGCCAGCGACTCCCTCGCGCGTGCACCTCGCGCCCTTCGGGCGCTCGGCGGCACGCGCCGCCGCAGTATTCGTTTATAAGTCGTCCTGTCACCGGATACCTGCCGATCGACGACCGGAAGCGACCGAGCGGTCCCGGCCGTTTATAAGCGTGACCGAGGTACCAACGGGCGATGACCCTCGGCCGGATCAGGGAGTACGACGTACTCGTGCTCACGTCGCTGATCTGGTTTCTCGGGAAGTTCGTTCGGTACGCGTTCCCGCCGCTGTTCGAGCCCCTGCAGGCGAGCTACGGGGTGAGCAACGCCGCCGTCGGAGCCGCGTTCTCGGGTTTCATGGCCGTCTATGCCCTCCTGCAGTTCCCGAGCGGAGCGATCGCCGACCGCGTCGGGGCCGTTCGGGTGATCGCGTTGGGCGCGGTCGTGGCCGGTGTCGGTTCCCTCGCGTTGCTCTTTGACACCCCCTTCGCGGTGCTGGCGGGGGCGATGCTCGTGATCGGCGCGGGGACGGGCGCGCACAAAACGGTCGCAATACGGCTGCTCTCGCGGGTGTACCCGGTTCGGACCGGGCGCGCGCTCGGCGCCCACGACACCGTCGGCGCGCTCGGCGGGGTGGCCGCGCCCGCGGCGGTCACCCTCTTCGTCGCCGCGCCGCCCGCGCTCGCCGGGTTCCTCTCTCGGCTCCCGGGCGCTGACTGGCGCGGCCTGTTCGTCGTCACGGGCGTCATCGCGCTCGCGCTTGCGGGAGCCTTTGCCCTCCGCGTTCCGGGTCGGCTCCCGGCTGACGCCGACCGCGGCCCGGAGCGAGAGGGGTCGGAGCCGGGCGCGAGCGACTACCTCGCGTTGTTCGAGGACCGACGACTCGCGGCGTTCGTGATCGTGACGATCGCCTTCTCGTTCGCGTACAACGGGGCCGTCGCCTTCCTCCCGCTGTATCTCTCGCAAGCGGCCGGGCTGTCGACCGCGACCGCAAATCTGCTGTACTCCGCGCTGTTCGCGGTCACCTTCGTCCAACTCGTCTCCGGCGACCTCTCCGACCGATTCGGCCGCTTCCCCGTGATGGTTGCTGCGCTCGCGCTCGCGGCGGCGGCTCTCGTCGGCGTCGTCGCGCTCGCAAGAGGGGAAACAGGGGCGGGACCGATCGTTCTCGGCGCTCTCGTCGTCGCGTTCGGGCTCGGTTCTCACGGGTTCCGCCCGGTCCGCGGCGTGTACCTGATCGAGGCGCTCCCCGAGCGACTCGCTGGTGGCGGGCTCGGCGTCGTCCGCACCCTGTTGATGGGTGCCGGCGCGCTTGCTCCCGCGACGGTGGGGGCGATCGCCGACGCGTCCGGGTTCCGACCCGCGTTCGGGCTGCTCGCCGGGGCGCTCGCGCTGGCGGCGGTCGCGGCGGCGGGGCTGTGGGCGACCGAGTGAGGGGCAGACCCGGAAGTCGACCGAAACGACCATTCCTCGCCCGCGCGACCCTCGCGTATGCACGTCGTCGTCAACGCGGCCCAGAGCGTCGACGGGAAACTCGCAACGCGGCGCCGGGAGCAGCTCCGGATCTCGGGACCGGAGGATTTCGACCGAGTCGACCGCGTCAGGGCGGCCGCGGACGCGGTGTTAGTCGGGGTTGGAACCGTCCTCGCGGACGACCCGCACCTCACGCTCGACGAGGAGGACCGACGCGTCGAACGGCTCCGGAACGGCCGCCCGGGCAACCCCGCCCGCGTCGTCGTCGACTCGACCGGACGGACGCCGACCGACGCCCGGATCCTCGACGACGCGGCGACGACCTACCTGCTCGTCTCCGCGTCGGCGCCCCCCGAGCGACGCGAGGCGCTTGCGGCCGCCGGTGCCGAGGTCGTCGTGGTCGAGGGCGGAAGCGGGACCGAACGTGAGAGCGAGAGCGACGGGGACCACGTCGACCTCGTGGCGGGAATCCACGCGCTGGCAGAGCGGGGCATCGACCGGCTGATGGTCGAGGGCGGCGGTGAAGTCATCTACTCGTGTTTCGCGGCAGGACTCGTCGACGAGCTTCACGTGTATGTGGGGTCGATGGTGATCGGGGGGCGTGACGCGCCGACGCTCGCCGACGGTGAGGGGTTCACCGAAGCGTTCCCGCGGCTCGATCTGGTCGATACCGAGCGGCTCGACGACGGAATCGTGCTCTCGTACGAGGTCGGAGACGGCACGCCGTAGGCAGGTCGTAGGGGGTAGATCGTAGGCGGCAGGTCGTAGGCGGCAGGTCGTAAGCGGCAGGTCGTAGGCGGCAGGTCGTAAGCGGCAGGTCGTAGGCGGCGAGCGCGGGGAAAACGACTGATACGTAGCGATGTGTGTCGGTGTGTGCGTGTGTCTGTGTATGATCGTGTGTGATCACTCACCACGGATCGGGCGGTATGCGGTCCGTGCTATCGGTTTACACCCGAATCACCGAAGTATTTATATGTCGGCCTGCGGTAGGATCTGGTACCAGAACGCCTCCGGCGCTGGTGGGATCGCACGCTGAAATGAACGGGAGCTCTTATGTACGGCTTGACGCACGACAGCGAGCACTTGCCACCGCCGGAGCGGTGATGGAGAGATAAAAAATGGTAACGAAAGAAGAAGTCATCGAACAGTACGATATCGAGGCGATGGACGAGGCGGACAACGTGGACCTTTCTGAGGACGATCTTGAGAACGGATCGAAGGGTCAGCTCATTAAACGCGCCGGGCAGCTGCGCGACCGACGGAACGAGCTGAACCAGATGGCCTCCGAGCGCGCATCCAACCGCGACGACCTCAACGCGAAGACCCGCGAGAAGGTCGATGAGGCCCAAGAACACCGCGAGAAGCGCGACGAGCTCAACGAGCAGGTCCAAGAGCACAAGGACAAGCGGAACGAGCTCAACGCCGATGCCAACGAGCTGTTCGACGAGGTTGAGGAGCTCAAACAGGACATGGAGCTCGGCTCCGGCAAGTCCATCGAGGAGCTCAAAGAGGAGATCGAGGACCTGGAGTTCCGTCAGCAGACGGAGGTCCTCGACGCCGAGGACGAGCGTGAGCTTATCGAGAAGATCGACGAGAAGCGAGAGAAGCTCGCCGAGAAGAAGGAGAAAGTCGACGACACCAGCGAGCTCGACGAGCTCGTCGAGGAGGCCGAGGAGGTCCGCTCCGAGGCGTCCCAGCACCACCAGAAGGTGACGGAGCTCGCCGACAAGGCTCAGGAGCACCACAACCAGATGATCGAGGCCTACCGCGAGGCCGACGACATCCGCGACGAGGCCGACGAGATGCACGAGCTGTTCGTCGAGGCCCAGGAGGCCGCCGACCAGCATCACGAGGACTTCGTTCGCGTTCAGAAGCGCCTGCGCGAGCTCGACAAGGAGGAAGAGAAGGAGCGCAAGGACGAGCGCGCCGAGAAGCGCGAGGAAGAGAAGGAAGAGGCCGAGGAGATCTATCAGAAGTTCAAGGAGGGCGAGACGCTCGACACCGAGGACCTGATGAAGCTCCAGAAGACCGGTCTGCTGTAGTTCGGTCGAAGCGGCATTTCTGCGGTTCTTTCGCGAGGCACCCAGCATCGGCTCCGCGGGTCACCGAATTGTTTATTGAGGAACGTTTTATCCGAAAAAACGCTCGTAAGCGGACGTGAAATCCGCATCCTCTTCGGCCGCTTCCTCCCACGCGGTGAGTCCACGTTCCGTAGCCGTCCCGGCGATCGAGTTATCGAGGAAAATCGCGACGATCCCTCCGACGGCCATACCCGTCGACCCGATGACGTAGATGGTGTTTGCGGCGACGTCGGCACCCAGAAGCGGGCCGACGAGGAAGCTGTCGGCCAGTCCCTGTTGAAAGGCGCTCGCGCTCCCGACGCTCCGCATGTACTCCGGGATGGCCAGCCCGGAGAAGAGCGAGATTCCGATGATGAAGATATTTCGCGACGAGTCGAGGTCGACGTACTTGAGGTTTGAGAGACCGACGCCGACGATTTGGGCGAACATTGCGATGTAGAGACCACCGATGATCGGGCTCGGAATCGTGGCGACGAGCTGGCCGAAATAGCCGACGAACCCGACGAGAATCATGAGCGCGGCACCGATTTGGACGACGTACCGTGAGGCCACACCGGTGAGACCGATAGCACCGATATTTTCGGAGTACGAGGTCGACCCGCCAGTACCCATCACCCCGGAGAAGACGTTCATGAGTCCTTCCATACCGATGCCGTGAGACATGCGCTCGCTGCTGGGGGCACCCATTCCGGAGAGACGGGCGACGGCATGGTAATCACCGATAGATTCGACGATCGAAGCGGCGACACCGGCGAGCATACCGATGACGAACGCGGGCGTAACGCTCGGCATACCCCACTGGAGCGGATAGATGGGATGGACCGGTTCGGCCGCCGCGACGCTTGCCAGATCGATGTAGCCGGGCGTGTCTGGCCCGAAGATCCCGAGGACCGATAAGCCCGCAGCGATTGCCCATGCGACGACGATACCGAGGAGGACCGGAAACAGCTGGAAGATGTTTGACCTCTCTCCGAGGTACTGTGAGAACAAAACGATAGCGACCAGCGTCAGACCGACGAGCCACCAGTTCTGATTGGCTGTCGCGATATCGGGCGAGTTGAACAGTGACAAGCCGATGAGTACGATGACCGGCGCGATAACGACCGGTGAGAGATATCTCCGCAACCGTCCGACGAGTCCGAGATAGCCGATCGCGACCTCGGCGAGCGCGGCGACGATGATCGCGCCTTGGAGTTGGAGCAGCGCCGCCCGCCAGGCGACGATACCCTCCGGCGGGTTCGCCGTCACGACGCCGATGACCGCGAGCGCGGGCGCGAGCATCGAGAACGGCGCTCCCTGCACGATCGGGTAGCGGTTGCCGAACGTCGTCTGCGCGAGTGTCGCGATTCCCGAGACGACGAAGAACGTGCCGACGAAACGCGGAACGACCGCGTCGGGCATTCCCATCGCACCCGCGAGGAGAAGCGGCACGGCGATGTTCGCGCCCACCATCGTGAGATAGTGCTGGACACCGAGAAAGAGTGACTTTCCGAGCGGTGGTTTGTCATTGATACCATACTGAACAAACGTATTTTCGTCCTCGTCCCCTGCCATCCTTGTGGCTTCGGTCATCACAAGGCTACAAAAATTCACTCTTTGGAGCGTTGACGGTCACCGGTCGCAACGTACCGAATCGGCGTTGCGACGAGTGGGTCTGCGACGACTTGCTCGTCTCCGACAGCATAAAACGACCACACGCCTAATCGGAGGCATGGAGCGCAACCCCCGCTCGAACGGGAAGAATCTTCTCGCGGCTGCGGTGATCGGCGCGACGGCGACAGTGGCGGGCAAGCGGCTCGTCGCTCGACTCACCCGCGGGCGGTTCGGCGAGACAGAGGAGTACAACACGGCGAAGGTGACGGTTTCTGGACCGATCCGGCGCGACACCGGCCGCCCGTCCCCGCTTTCGAGAGCGGGTGGGGCGACCGCCGACGACGTGGTCGAGCAGATCGAGGCGGCCGACGAGGACGAGGACGTGGAGGCGCTCGTCGTCGAGCTCAATACCCCGGGGGGCGAGGTGCTCCCGAGCGACGATATCCGGCGCGCGGCGGCCGACTTCGACGGCCCCACGCTCGCGTACGCTACCGACACCTGCGCGTCCGGCGGCTACTGGATCGCGAGCGGCTGCGACGAGCTGTGGGCGCGCGACGCGAGCCTCGTCGGCTCGATCGGCGTCGTCGGCTCCCGCCCGAACGCGGCCGGACTGGCCGACAAGCTCGGGATCTCCTACGAGCAGTTCACCGCCGGCGAGTACAAGGACGCCGGCGTCCCGCTGCGGGAGATCGAGGAGGACGAACGCGAGTACCTGCAGGGGATCATCGACGGCTACTACGAGCAGTTCGTCGAGACGGTCAGCGAGGGCCGAGACATGGACCCGGAGGCGATCCGGGAGACGGAAGCGCGGGTCTACCTCGGCAGCGACGCCGCCGAGATCGGACTCGTCGACGAGCTCGGCACCGAAGACGACGTTGAAGACCGGCTCGAAGAGCTGATCGACACGGAACCAGAGATCCACGAGTTCACGCCCAAGCGGGGACTCGCGGAGCGACTCGGTATCGGGGCCGAGCGCGTCGCGTTCGCGGCCGGCAGCGGCGTCGCGAGCGTGTTCACGAACGAGGGCGGCGACGTGGACGTCGAGCTACGGTAAGCCGGACGTGCCACAGGCGGGAAGGTTCGCGCTGATTCTCCGGCGACGGGGAGCTTTTTATCCGGTCGGATCGAGAGTCGAAATGTGACGACGCTGGTCATCTGTATCGACCGCTCCGGGGCGATCGGGCGGGCCACCAACGTCCCGATGCCGGTCGCCGGCTGGGAGGCGGTCCGCTCGCTCGTCACCGACGCCGGGCTCAGCGACCCGGAGGACGCCAGCGTCAACTGTCTGCTCGAATCGCTGCGGGTCGCTCGCGACCTCCGCGACGAGCGCGAGGAGGCGGTCGTCGCGGTCGTGTCGGCCGAAAGCGACACCGCGGTCGGCGCGGATCGCTCGATCGCCGCCCAACTCGACGACCTCGTGGACCGATACGACCCCCGGGCCGCGATCGTCGTCGTCGACTCCGCCGAGGACGAGCAGGTGCTCCCGATCGTGGAGTCGCGGATCCCGGTCGATTCGGTCGACCGCGTGGTGGTCCGGCAGGCCCGCGATATCGAGTCGACCTACTACTTGCTCAAGCAGTTCCTCGCCGACGAGCAGCTCCGGTCGACGATTCTCGTTCCGTTCGGGGTCGCGCTCCTGTTGGTGCCCGCGCTGTTCTACTGGTTCTCCGCCGGCGAGGCGATCGCGGGCGTCGCCGGGCTGCTCGGGGCCGCGCTCCTGTATAAAGGCCTCGCGATCGACCGGTTCGTCGCGGGGATGCCCGAACGGATCCGCGAGGCGCTGTACGCCGGTCAGGTGTCGGTGGTGACGTACGTCGTCGCCGGCGGGCTCGCGCTGGTCGGCGGCTTCTTCGGCGTGCTCTCCGCGTCGGCCCTGAGCGACGCCCCGGCGCTGGTCGAGGCGGTCGAGTTCACATACGCCGCGGTCCCGTGGTTCGCGGTCGCAGGTGTGACCGCAGCGGTCGGACGACTGCTCGACGAGCTGATCCGCGGCGAGGGAATCCGAACGCCGTACCTCAACCTCCCGTTTGTCATCGCCGCCGTTGCCTTGGTTGTCCGCGGATTCGCCGGCTACTTCCTCGCGCAGGAGGCGATCCACGAGCCGTTCGAGGTGGGTGGCCTCGCCGTGAGTCCGGTCCAGCAGCTCGCGGCGTTCATCGTCGTCGGTATCGTGGTCTCGCTTATGGGAGTCAAGCTCGCGAGCGACGTGGGTACGGAAACGCTGGAGGACGTGATCGACGCGGATCGGGAGACGGACGGGAAGTGAGGGCGGGGTCGTTTCTGTCACCCGCGGTCGCCCAGAGCGACCGCGCCTCTTTTGTCGGTCGCGGTCGCGTGAGCGGGCATGGACGTGTACGGACTGATCGGGAACCCGGTCGGCCATTCGCTGTCGCCGCCGATGCACGAGGCCGGCTACGGGACGCTCGGGATCGACGCGCGCTACGTGACGTTCGAGCCGGCCCCCGACGACGCCGTCGCGGCGATCGGGGGGGCCGGTGCGCTCGGGGTCGCCGGGCTCAACGTCACGGTCCCGTTCAAGCAGGACGCGTTGGACGCGGTGGATCCCGCGCCCCTCGCCGAGCGGATCGGCGCGGTCAACACGGTCGACTTCGGGCCGCTCCGCGCCGGCGACGCTGACCGCCCACGAGGCCACAACACCGACGCAGCGGGCGTAAAACGGGCTTTTTCTCATCACGATATCGAACTCGCGGGACGGGACGCGGTCGTCGTCGGAGCGGGCGGCGCGGGGCGGGCCGCCGCGTTCGCGCTGGCCGACGCGGGCGCGACGGTCCACGTCGCGAACCGCACCGCGGAGCGGGCGGTCGACCTGGCCGACGCGGTCCCCGGCGCGACCGGCGGGGGGCTCGACGATCTCGGCGACCGCATCGCCGGCGCCGACGTGCTGGTCAACGCCACCAGCGTGGGCATGGACGAGCCGGAGGCGACGCCCGTTCCGGCGGACCACCTCCACGGCGACCTCGCCGTGCTCGACGCGGTGTACGCGCCGATCGAGACGCGACTCCTGCGGGAGGCGGCCGCCGCGGGCGCGACGACGATCGACGGGGCGTGGATGCTACTGTTCCAAGGGGTCGAGGCGTTCGAAATCTGGACCGGCGCCGACGCGCCGGTGGAGGCGATGAACGCGGCGCTGCGGGCCGAGTTGGAGTGAGGCGGTAGCGCGTCGGAAACGGAGGAGTGACGCGAGTGTCGGAAACGGGCGAGCCGAGGGCGCGTCAGAACAGCGTCGGGCTCGCGAGCAGGCCCGCCGTGATAATGAGCGCGACGGAGAGCCCGGCGGCACCGTAGAAGAACGGCTTCGCGTCGCGGGCGGGCTCGCGGAGCTTTCCGGCGTCGAGTCCGCTGGTCAGCTTCCCGCTTCCGACCTCGACGAGGCCGGTGATCAGGAACCACAGGGCGATCATCGTCAACACGAGGTGTCCGCGGGCGCTGCCGGTGAGCGAGTCGAACGTGTAGAGCGTCCCCGCCATGTGGCCGCCGGAGGCGAGAAACGCGACCGCGGCGATCCGGGTGATCCACCGGAGACGGTCGACGATCGATCCGAGAGCGCTGCCGTCGATCTCGCCGCGGAGGGCGGGGGGAAGCACTGCCAGCGCGACGAACAACACGCCGCCGGTCCACAGCACCGCAAAGCCGACGTGGACCGACCACATCACCGGGTTGAGAGCGTTCATACCTCCGGTACGCGCCGGCGATCCTTATAAACCGGCGGGACGCGGTCGATGGGGGATATCGACCGACGGTTGGGGATATTGACGGTTGGGGATATTGACGCTCGGTTGGAGGATACCAACGGTCGGTGACGGAGACTGAAAAAGGGAATTGGCGAAGGAAATCGGCGGCGACGAGCAGCAACATGTCCCGGCGGCGACGGCTTTTAAATACCCGACGTTCGTATCTGCCGTCGATGGCCCTACTGCAGAAGATCAAAGAGAAGCTCGGGTTCGGGAGCGGTCCCGCCGAACGCGAGGAGACGGATCCGGAAGTGACCGTCGAGCGCGAGCCGGAACCGGAGTCGGAACCGGAGTCGGAACCAGAGCCGGAGTCGGAACCGACGGACGCGCCGGACGACGCGACCGCGGACGACGAATCGGCCGGTGACGAGCCGGTCGCTACCGACACGGAGGCGGCGGCCTCGACCGACTCGCTGGTCGACGAGGAGGGGGCCGCTGAGGACCCGTCCGAGGCGGCCGAGCCGGCTGAGGCCGCGGGGATCGCCGACGAGGAGATCGCGGTCGACGACGACGACGAGACGGGCGTCGGCGTCGAGGAACTCAAGGGCATCGGGCCGGCCTACGCGGAGCGACTCGCCGAGATCGGGATCGAGACCGTCGACGACCTCGCGGCCGCCGACGCCGAGGGGGTCGCTGAAGGGGCGAGCGTCGGCGAGAAACGGGCCGCGACGTGGATCGACCGCGCCAACGAGTTCTGAGACCGCCGCCCGCAACTGTCTCTGAGCCCGTCGACCGCAACTGTTTCGTCGGCCCCGGCGAACCGAGAGGCATGCAGCGATGGGTACACACCGACCGGGACCGGTTCCGCGAGGTCGCCGCGGCGGCGCCCGCTGGCGCCCGAGTTCCGGTCGAGCGCCGGGTCGCCGTCGACGACCCCTTCGCGGCCTACCGGCGCGCCCGCGACGGCCCGGGCGGGTTCTTCTACGAGACCACCGGCGGCCAGTCCGGCTGGGGGTACTTCGGCGTCGACCCGGTCGAGCGGCTCACCGTCTCCGGGGACGCGGTGGTCGCGTCGGAGGGTAGCCGGTCGAGCGGCGACTACCGACGCCCGAGTCCCACTCTCGCGGCGTTGGAGGGGGTTATCGACGGCGAGGCGCTCGCACGCGGCGACTGCGACGTGCCGTACCCCTGCGGCGCGTTCGGCTGGCTCTCGTACGACGCCGCCCGCGAGCTGGAGTCGTTTCCGGAGTCGGCGCCCGCGGGCCCCGGCGCGGTCGACGATCGAGGCCTCCCGCGGCTCCAGATCGGCGTCTTCGACCGCGTGGCGGCGTGGGAGTGTCCGGTTTCCGCGGGTGGCGATGACTCGCGCGACTCGGCCGCCTCCACCCTCCGCGTGACGGCCTGTCCGCGCGTTCCCGAGGGGCTCGACGATCCTGACGCCGACCGCGACGCGCTCGACGCGCTGTTCGACGAGGGGGCGTCGCGGGCGGACGACCTGATTGACCGGATCGAATCGGGCAACCCCGCTGTCGGGCCGGCACCCGACCCCGACGCGTCGACCGCGACCTTCGAGAGCGACGTGGGTCGAGAAGGGTACGCCGAGGCGGTCAGTCGGGTGAAGGCGTCCATCCGCGACGGCGACACCTTTCAAGCGAACGTCTCCCAGCGACTGCGTGCCCCGGCCGCGGTCCATCCGGTCGAGGCGTACGACGCGCTTCGGACGGTGAACCCGGCGCCGTACTCCGGGCTGATCGAGTTCTCGCGGGAGGGGGGTGCGGAGGGGGACAACGACACCGACGATAACGACGATAACGGCGACAACGACGACGGCGACGACGCCCCGTCCGGCGTCGACCTCGTGAGCGCGAGCCCGGAGCTACTCTTAGAGCGCGTTCCGAGCGGCGGCGCGGCGGAGGCGGGCGCCGACCGCGACGAGGGTGAACACGGCGCTCGCCTCGTCACGGAGCCCATCGCTGGCACCCGCCCGCGGGGGGAGACGCCGGAGGCGGACGCTGACATGGAGGCGGAGCTGACCGGCGACGAGAAGGAGCGCGCGGAACACGCCATGCTCGTCGACTTGGAGCGCAACGACCTCGGGAAGGTCTCCCGATTCGGCACGGTCGACGTGGCGGAGTACCGCCGGGTGGACCGGTACAGCGAGGTGATGCACCTCGTGAGCCTGATCGAGGGGGAGGCGCGGTCGGACGTGGGGCTCGCCGACGCGGTCGCGGCGTGTTTCCCCGGCGGGACGATCACGGGCGCGCCCAAGCCGCGGACGATGGAGATCATCGACGAGTTGGAGGAGACGCGGCGGGGCCCCTACACCGGCTCCATGCTCGCGGCCGGTTTCGACGGGCGGGCGACGCTCAACATCGTCATCCGCACGCTGGTCCGGCGGGCGGCCGAGTACCACCTGCGCGTCGGCGCGGGAATCGTCCACGACTCCGAGCCCGACGCGGAGTACGAGGAGACGCTCGCGAAGGCCCGGGCGCTCGTGACCGCGGTCGACGAGGCGCTCGCGGCCGGCGGGATGGCGGTCGAGGAGGGAGTCGACCGATGACGGGGGTTGGCGGCGATGATGACGACGCCGGCTGGCGCCCCGGCGCCGGCGACTCGGACGTGCGGGTCCTCGTCGTCGACAACTACGACTCGTTCGCGTACAACCTCGTCCAGTACGTCGGCGAGGTCGCCGGCGCGGTCGCGGTGCGGCGCAACGACGCGGTCGATCTGGCCGGGATCCGCGCGCTCGACCCCGACGGCGTCGTCATCTCTCCGGGACCGGGCACCCCCGCAGAGGCCGGGGTCTCGATCGACGCCTTCGCGCTGGACCGCCCCGTGTTCGGCGTCTGTCTCGGCCACCAGGCGCTGTGCGCGAGTCGCGGGAGCCGGGTGCGCCACGCGCCCGAGGTCGTCCACGGGAAGCCGTCGACGATCGCCCACGACGGCGAGGGCGTGTTCGCGGGGCTCCCCGATCGGCTCCGCGTCGGCCGGTACCACTCGCTCTGCGTCGAGCGCGAGGACCTCCCCGACGAACTCGTCGAGACCGCCCGCACCGAGGACGAGAGCGAGGTCGTGATGGGCGTGCGCCACCGCGAGAAGCCACATATCGGCGTGCAGTTCCACCCCGAAAGCATCCTGACGCCGCGCGGGAAAGCATTGGTGCGGAACTTCGTGGAGGTGTGCGAGGATGGGTGAGGACCCGGGCGGGGCGGACGACGCGGCCGAGGAACTCCGCTACCACGTCGACGGCGAGATCGTCCCCGCCTCGCAGGCGACCGTCTCCGTCGAGGACCGCGGGTTCGCCTACGGCGACGCCGCCTTCGAGACCCTGCGCGCGTACGGCGGCGAGGTGTTCCGGTGGGACGACCACGCCGCGCGACTCGCGGACACCTGCGAGACGCTCGGGCTCGACCACGGGCTCTCCGAGATCGACCTGAAAGCCCGGATCGACGAGACGCTCGCCGCGAACGACCTCGCTGAGGCGTACGTGAAGCTCTCTATCACGCGTGGGGTCCAGCCCGGCACGCTCGACCCGCGGCCCGAGGTCGACCCCACCGTCGTCGTGATCGCGAAGCCCCTCGCCCGCGGCGGCGTCGACTCGACACCGGTCCACGACGGCCCCGCCGCGCTCCAGACGACGAAGACCCGAAAGCCCTCCTCGCGGGCGCTCCCGGCCGACGCGAAGACGCACAACTACCTCAACGGAATCCTCGCACGGCTGGAACTGCGCGTGACCGGTGCCGACGAGGCGCTGATGCTCGATCCGGACGGCAACGTCGCCGAGGGGGCGACCGCGAACCTCTTCTTCGCCGACGGCACCGCACTCAAGACGCCCTCGCTCGACGGGCCGATCCTCCCGGGCGTGACGCGTCGCACCGTGATCGAGATCGCGGAGGCGGAGGGGATTCCGGTCGAGGAGGGGACGTACGCGCCGGACGCGGTGCGCGAGGCGGACGAGGTTTTTCTCACCAACTCGACGTGGGAGATCCGGCCGGTCGAGACGGTGGACGGTATCGGGGTCGACGGCGACGGCGAGGGCGTCGAGGGACCGCTGACCGCGCTGCTCTCGCGGCTGTTCGATCGGCGCGTGGAGGAAGCGTACTACGACGGCGAGCGGCTATAAGGGGTTTATAAACGAGTGTTCGGAACGGAACACGAGCGGCCAAAGGCCTACGTATCGGTACCACGTGGGTCGGCTATGTCACTGCGGCGGCGAGCCGCCCTTCTCGGTGGTGTGACAGCGGTCGGGTTCGGAGCGGCCGGGTATTACCGACTGACGACGACGACATGCGACGAGATTGCCTGTTTCGCGTTCGCGTATCAGGGAGCGGACGACGCCCCGAGTCGGTTGGACATCGAACACACCGGTGGGGAGCGTCAACTCCCCGCAGGAGACGTGTACATCACCAACGTCAGCGTCGACTACGAATCGGGTGCAACGGACACCGTCGCGTGGGCGGAGTTAGACGACGGTATCGGACCGACCGACGCGATCAACGGTGAGGCCAGACGGGTGAACCTCGGTTCGGTGGGTATCGTGCAGATCCTCTGGCAGCAGGACGACGTCGAGCGGGTCATCGAAGCGTGGGTGTTCGACGACGACGTTTCATAAGCAACCGGCAAATCTGGGATTTTCTGGCGAGTACTCAGTTATAAGTGGTCGTTGCTCTCGGCGGATCAGCGAGGAACGCCTCCAAAGCCCCAGCCGCTCGCTTATAAACGTCTGACCGCGGATCGATGACGAACACCTCTAAAGCCCCCGCCGCGACGACTCGGGGGCCTTGCTGCGCGCCTCACTCGGTCGCTACCGCTCCCTCGTTGCGGTGCTTGCTGCGGCCACCTTCGTCGTCGCGGCTGCCCCTTTGAGTCCCGCCCCACACCGCAACCGCAGCCTCACGCCTCCCCAGCCTCGTCGCTCACTTCGTTCGCGACTCCCTCGCACGCGCTCCTCGTGGCCTGTCGGCCACTCGGAGGCGTGCGCCACCGCACAGCTATTTATAAAGAGACCTATCGGTTGATCCCGCCCGCGCCGTCGACGACGCTCTCGACGTCGCCGGGCGTGATCACCGCGAGGTCGCCGTCGACGGTGCGCTTCAGGGCGGCGGCCGCGGCGGCCCACTCCAGCGAGTCGGCCATCTCGCCCCCGTCGATCCGCTTCGCGAGGTAGCCGGCGACGAACGCGTCGCCGGTGCCGATCGCGTCGTAGGTGTCGGCCTCGAAGACGCCCTGCTCGTACACCTCGCCGTTCCGGAGCGCGACGGCGCCCTCCGTGCCGCGGGTGACGACCACGGTCTCGAAGTCGAACGCGGACGCGAGCCCGTGAGCGATCTCGACCGCGTCGCCCTCGCGGTCCAGTACCTCGCGGGCGTCCCGCCGGGGGACGAACAGGGTGTCGACGTGCTCGAAGAGGTCCTCGTAGGCGGCGCGAGCGGTCTCGGGGTCCCAGAGCTTCGCCCGGTAGTTGAGGTCGAACGAGCGCGTCGCGCCGGCGTCGCCCGCGGCGCGGAGCAGGGCCGTCGTCGTCTCCGCGGCCCGCTCCGAGAGCGCGGGCGTGATCCCGGTCGTGTGGAAGTACTCGGCCGCCTCCAGCGCCCCGGTCGGCAGCTCCGCGGGCGTGACCGTCGTGATCGCGGCGTCCGCGCGGTCGTAGATCACGTTCGTCCCGCGCGGCTCCCCGCCGTGTTCGAGGTAGTACGTCCCCAGCCGGCTCGCCTCGGGATCGGCCCACGACACGCCCGTCCGGACGCCGTGGCTTCGGAGCTCGCCGATGATTCGGCGCCCGAGCGGCGACTCCGGGAGCTTCGAGAGCCAGACGGCGTCGGCGCCGAGTCGCGCGGCGCCGACCGCGACGTTGCTCTCCGCGCCGCCCGCCTGCACGTCGAGGGTCTCGGTGGTCTCCAGCCGCTCGCCGCGCGGCGGCGAGAGCCGGAGCATCGTCTCGCCGAACGTCACCAGATCCGTCACGCCGACCACCCTACCGGCGCGGTGAGCGCGGTCGATCCGGTCGCCGCAGTCGCTGCGGTCGCTGCGGTCGCTTCGGTGTGCATACCGAAGCGTCGGCGAGGGGATACAAAAGGACCCGCGATCGGCGGCGGGGTGGCGCTCATCGCACCGCTGACGCTCACCGCACCGCCGACGCCAGCGCCACCGCCCCGAACAGGAGCAGCGCGAGCGCGGCAACGGGCTGGTTGCCGGCGGCGGCCAAGTAGACGCCGTAGACGACCGCGACCGAGAGCCCGCCCGCGAGCAGGGTCGTCCCGGCGTGGACCGCGACGTTCCGGCGAGTCCGCGCCTCGCGACCCACCTGCTCGCCGAGCGCGATCCCGTGGTCCGCGAGGTCCCACGCGAGCGCGAGCGCGACCCCGGCCGCGAGCAGGGGCTCGACCGCCCCGCGCAGGTACCCGGCGAGCGCGATCCCGATCACACCGATCCCGGCTGCCCACGAGAGGATCCGGGGAGATTGTCGGAGCGCCCCGGCGAGGAGGCCGACCGTTGCGACCCCGACGAGCGCCCCGCCGGTCGGGGCGGCGAGGAACGCGGACAGCGCCGCGATCGCGCCGGCGACGAGGCTCGCGACGACCGCGAGCGTCGGCGGGCGGGCGTCGCGCTCGCGGTCGTCGGCCGCATCGTGCGACTCGGCGTCGTCGGTTGTCACCTCCCGTCGACTCACCGCGACCACCTCCCGGTGGCCCGCGCGACCGCGACGGGGAAGGACCGGTCTCCCCACTCGGTCGTGCGGATCCCCGCCCCGCGCAGTTCGCGGAGCCGTTCGCGGCGCTCGAACGCGACCAGCCGCGTTCCCGGCGTGTCGCCGGCGGTCACGTCGGGCGAGAGGACGGTGACGAGGTGACCGTGGGCGTCGATCCGGCGCGCGAGCGACGCCGCGGAGTCATCGAGGAGCGGGGTGAAAAAGAGCACCTGCGCGTCGGCCGGAAGCCGCCGGCGGAACCGCCGGAACCACAGCGACTGGTAGAACCCCCCCTCGACCGGCGTCGGCGCCAGCGCGGGGTCGGTCGCCAGCGTCTCGCGCCCGCGGGCGGCGTGCGCCGTGCCGGCTCCCGGCGAGAGCCAGCAGTCGCGCGGACCCAGCGTCGCGATCCCGACCCGGTCCCCGCCGTCGAGCAGCGCGGTGAACGCCTGTCCGGCGGCCTCGACGCTCGCCTCCACGGCGGTGTCGGCGTCGGGCTCGCTCGCGGCGTACGCCGACTCGCGGGCGTCGATCAGGAGCACGACGGTCGCGGCGCGCTCCTCGCGGAGTTCGAGCGTCGCCAGCTCGCCCGTCCGCGCCCGCCGGTTCCAGTCGATCCGCTTGACGGGGTCGCCGCGGCGGTACTCGCGGGTGGCGTGGAACTCGACGCCGGCGCCGCCCACGTCGGTGGGTACGCGACCGTGATATTTCGTCGTCAACCCTCGCAAGGGGAGGTCGCCGCCCGCCGAGAGCTCCGGGGTACAGACGATCCGGGTCGGTGCCGCGAGTTCGGTCGTGCGCTCTTGAGAGCCGGCGGCGTCTCGCGTGATCCCGCGCATCGGCTCCCACTCGTGTTCCCCGCGGCTCGCCCGGACGGTGTACTCGAAGACCGCCGTCGCCCCCGGCCGGAGCGCGGTCCCGATCCGCGCCGGGCCGTCGACGACCTCCAGTCCGGGCGGCACCCCGTCGACGAGTCGGAGGTCCGGGAGGGCAGCGTCGCCGACGTTGTGCGCCCGGACCGTGACGACCACGTCGTCGCCCGGTGCCGGGGTGTCGTCGCTCACGGTCCGCTCGACCTCGATCGTCGCCTCGGGCGCCTCGCCGATCCGGGCGTAGACGGCGTATCCCACGCCGACGGCCCCGGTCAGCACGAGCCCGGGCTGCCGGGCGACGACGCCGACCCCGACGAGCGCGAGGGCGACCCCGGCGATCCCGTCCCACCGTCCGGTCTCGGACCGTCGGAGAGGCGTGCGCTCGGTCTGATCACCCCCGCGGTTCGCGGCGTCATCGTCGGGCGAGTCGCCGTCGGCGGTTCCGGCGCTCATCGCGCCGCCTCCGCCGGATTGTCATCGTCGAGCCGCCCGATCGCGTCGATCGCGGCGCGGAGCCCGTACCCGTACCGTGACCGTCCCCGAATCCCGGCCCGAAGTCGGACCCCGATCGGGTACGACGCGTCGCTCGCGAGGAACGCGGCCGCGGTCGGGTCGTCGGTCCACGTCCCCACCTCGACGGCTCGCTCGGCCGCCGCGGTCGAGCAGTTCCGGTCCCGGGCGACCGCCGCGACCGCGACGGTGCGGACTCGCTCGCGGAGCTCGCGGCGGGAGGCGTACCCTCCGTGGGACGCGGCGGTCATTCGGCCGATCCGCTCGTCGAGGTCGGCCCCGGGCACGGTCGCGGGCGCCCGGCGCTCCGGCTCGCCGGGGTCGGCGGCCCGCCGGTCGCGGCCGCGGCGCTCGTTCGCGTATCGAACCCCCTGCACGACGGCGAGCGCGCCGATGAGGGTGACGACGACGGTGGAGGGGTCGATCGCGGCCGCGATCGAGCGGTTCACGACCGCGACGAACCCGACCGCGACCGCGGCGACGCCGACGAGCGCGAGGGGGCGCATTACGGCTTCCCTCCGGAGTGTGTCGAGTCGCCGTGGCTCTCACTATCTCCGGCCCCATGCCGCTCCTCAATCTGACGCAGCGCTGCAATCGCCCGCTGCTCACGATCGTCCGTCGCGTCCGCGCCGCCGTACCGAACTCGCTCGAACACCTCGGTGAGCGTCTCGACGGGCTCCTCGTCGACGCCGGCGTCGACCGCCGCGGCCGCGAACTCGGCGGGCGTCGAGGACGCGGGCCGGTCCACGTCGAGGACCGCCGTCATGTCGCGCCACGCCCGGTACACCTCGTTGTCGGCGTCCGACGACTCGATCCGATCGGCCGCTTGCCCGGCGGTACGCCCGACGGTGGCGAGGTCGGGCTCCGGCTCGTCGGGGTCGTTCTCGGCGGCGGCTCCGGAGCCCGGCGTCGCCTCGTCGTCGCCGCCAGCGAGGAGGAGGACTCCGACGCTCGCGACGAGGGCGGCGATCACGACGAGCGCGAACAGGAGCTCCGGCGCCGAGGCCGCCCCCTCGCCCCCGCCGGCCCCCGTACCGCCGGCGGCGCCCTCGGGAATGAGCCCCTCGTCGGAGCCGGCGATACCCAACTCGAACTCGCTTTCGTCCGACACCGACCCGCAGGTGGCCAATCCCCACCAGATCAGTCCGATCGGGAAGCCGACCGCGCCGGCGGCCGCGAGGGCGGGGAGCGCCGAGCGCGTGTCACGGTAGACGATCGCCGCGATCCCGACGAGGGACCCGAAGAGCACTAACAGCGCCGGCGGCTCGCGGAGGAACTCGTAGCACAGCGGCTGCGTCGCGAGGGCAAAATCGCCGCCGGGCGACGGGGAGAAACCGGGATCGCCCGGACCATCGCCGGCGCTCGGCGTGTCGCCCTCGACGCCGCCGAACCCGCCGCCGCCGAGACTGACGGCCGAGTCGAGCGTCGCGGCGGCGACGCCGAGCGCGACGACCGCGAGGAGGGCGAGGGCGACCGCCAGCAGGGTATCCCGCTTCACGTCCGTGGATACGCCGTCCCGGAGGAATAGCTTTCGGCGGGGGAGGGCGGTGGGGAGGAGGAGACCGAACGCTCGCTTCCCGAATTTCCCGGACTACGCCTCCGAGCCGTCGACCGCGTCGTCGAGGGGAGTAGTCGGAAACAGCGCGTCGACATCCGGCTCCGGATCGATCAGTCGATAGGCGGTCCCGTCGGGTTCGATGATACCAGCGTCGGCGAGATGATCGAGGTGTGCGAACGCCTCTCCGGGGCCGTGGAGGACGTGGATCTCCGAGAGGTCGCCGAACAGCGCGGCAGAGACCTCCCACGCGGTTGCGGGCCCCTCGTCAGCGAGCACGTCGAGCACCCGCCGAGTCCGGTGCCGGTGGTGGTCGAGGATGGTCGCGGCCCGTCGGCTCGGGTCGTCGATCCGGTCGCGGTGGCCGGGGTGGGCCGCGTCGAAGTCGCGCTCGATGATCCGCACGAGGCTCTCGGCGTATGCCGCTAACGGCCCGTCAACGCGCACGTCCGCGCCGCCGACGTTCGGGGTATACTTCGGGAGGAGTGCGTCGCCCGCGAACAGCTCTGCTGTTGCGTCTGCGCCGCCGACCGACTCGTGGTCGGGGACCTCGCGCGGGTCGAAGGCGAACCCCGTGAGCCCGGCGGTGTGGCCCGGCAGGTGCATCGCTTCGAGGGCGACGCCGCCGGCGTCGATCACGTCGCCGTCGCCGAACGTCGTCACGTCGGCGGGCCGACCGCTGAGGTCGGCACTCACCGCGTCGAAGAAGGCGGTCAGCCGCTCTCGGTCGGGCTCCGGCATCCCCCACCGATCGAACGTCTCGCGCTGGAGGTCGCGATCGAGGAACAGCGGCGCATCGCTGCCGTCGACGAGCGACGCGTCCGCCTCGTGGACGTACACGTCCGCGTCGCTTTCGGCCTGAATCTCGCCGGCCAGTCCCGCGTGGTCGGGGTGCCAGTGGGTGAGCGCGATTGCGTCCACGTCGGCGAACCCGAGCCCGTACTCGGCGAGACCGGCCTCTAACTCCCCGCGTACGTCCGGGAGCGCGACGCCGGTGTCGACGAGCGCGGTCGTCTCGCCGTCGAGCAGGTACACGTCGTTTTCGCCCTCGAAGACGGTGTTGCCGAGTTGGATCCGTTTCACACGGAAACGTCGTCGGGAGCCCTTTTGAGGGTTGCCACCGCGGAAAGCAGGGACGCGTGACGGGTCGGGTGACGGCGACTCGGTCGAGCGTGACTCAGTCGAGCACGTCGACCCCGGTGAACTCGAACCGGGCGCCGCCGCCCGCGGCGTCGGTGACGCGCACGTCCCAGCCGTGAGCCGTCGCGACGGCCTCGACGATTTCGAGGCCGAACCCGGTCCCGTCGTCGCTCGTGGTGTACCCCGTCTCGAACACCGTCTCGCGGTCGCTCTCGGGGATCCCCCGGCCGTCGTCGGCGACGTAGAAGCCCCCCTCGACGTCGCCGACCGTCACCGTGACGTCCTCGCCGGCGTGCACGACCGCGTCGCCGGGCTCTGCCCGGCTGCTCGTGGAATGGTTCGAAAACTCCGTCTCGGAGTTTTCGTCATCGCGAGAGACGGTATCGCCGTCTCTCGAACGACCGTGTTCCACGCTGTTCCGCATGAGGTTCTCGACGAGCTGTCTGAGTCGGCTCCGGTCCGCGCGGATCGCGCGGTCGGTCTCGATCCGGAGCGAGGCCGCTGCGGTCTCGACGCTCTCCCAGCACACCTCCGCGAGTTCGCGGAGGGGAACCCGCTCCGTCTCCTCGACGCCCTCGCCGTCACGGGCGAGCGTCAGGAGGTCGTCGATGAGCGCCGCCATTCGCTCGTGGGCGTTGGCGACGACCTCCAGGTGCTCGGAGTCGTACTCCTCGCGGGCGAGGTCCAGCCGCCCCTGCGCGACGTTGAGGGGGTTCCGGAGGTCGTGCGAGACGATGCTCGCGAACTCCTCGAGCCGTTCGTTCTTGCGGCGGAGCGCCTCCTCGCGCCGCTTCCGCTCGCGGACGTCTCGGATGACGCCGACGCGGTTCAGCTCCTCGCCTTCCTCGCCGGTCACCCTGTTGAAGCGCATCTCCGCTGGGAATCGCTCCCCGTCTGCCGTGAGGAACTCGTACTCGACCATGCCGACGTCGCGATCGCCCGCGGCCATCTCGTTGCGGACCTGTGTGGCCTTCTCCGCGGTTTCCTCCGTGACCCAGTCGTAGATATCCGTCCCCAGCAGCGCCTCGCGACTCACGCCCTTCATCTCGGCATACCGATCGTTGACGTACGCGATGGTTCCGTCGGGACGGACGGCGTAGACGGCGTCATCGAGCGAATCGAGAATCGTCTCGTACCGTCGTAACTCCCTGTCCCGAGGTGACCCTTCCGTCATAGCGTCTCTTGGACGCTCGTTTCAGCCGTTCAGTAATAAATGGGCCGTCGTGGTCGTCGATCGAGTGGCCGTCTCTCGGTCGCCCGCGACTCGCCCGCTCATCTCGCCGGGAAGAGCCTGATTCCCGCGCGAATTCGGTGTGTTTTCGTCGGCCCGCACCGACGATATCGTATGGAGTACCAACCGGGCGTGTGCAACATCGGACCGGCCCAACAGCGACGGCGGCTCCTCCTCGGCGTCGGGTCGCTGCTGCTCGCGGTCGTCACCGTCGCCGTGATCCTCGCGATGGGGTGGCCGCGCTGGACGCTAATCGCCTCGCTGTTCCCGCTGTACGGCGCCGCGATGGGCTACTTCCAGTACCGCGAGCGGTTCTGCGTCGGCTTCGCGGGGATCGGCGTCTTCGACGTCGGTGACGGGACCAACCGGGTGCAAGATGAGGCGGCGCTCGAAGCGGACCGCCGACGCGCGGTGCGGCTGAACACGAAATCGCTGGCCGTCGGGGCGGTCGGATCGTTGGTGATCTACGGCGTGTCACTTGTGGTTTTATAAGTTGTTAGCGGGCGTGTCGTGAGTTCCGCTACGTACTCGATCGATCGTTTATACGTGGTTGCTGGCAGATCGACGGTGACCACCTCCAAAGCCCCAGTCGCCGAGGACGGCGCACGCTCGCTGTGCTCCTCACTCGGTCGCTACCGCTCCCTCGTTGCGGTGTCGCCGGCGGCAAAGCCGCCGGCTGCCCGTGGCGCGTAGCGCCACGCTGCTTACGTCACCTGCGCCGTCCTCGGCGACTGCCCCTTTGAGTCCCACCCGCCCGCCAACCGCACAGCACCTCACTCCTCCCCAGCCTCGCCGCTCGCGCCCGAGGGGCGCTCGCGGCGTCCCTCGCACGCGCTCCTCGCGACCTGTCGGCCGCTCGGAGGCGCGCGCCACCGCACAGCACCGCAAGGCGTGTCGCCGTCGATGTCGTGTCGAACCACACGAACGTGCACATAGAAAAGCATTAGAACCGGCTCGATAACCACGTAAGTGAATGAGTCTGTCCGAGCCGGACCACGAGCTCGTCGTCGCGGAGCTCGGCCGGGAACCGACGGCGGCCGAGGTCGCGCTGTTCGAGAACCTCTGGAGCGAGCACTGCGCGTACCGCTCCTCGCGGCCTCTGCTGTCGGCGTTCGAGAGCGAGGGCGACCAAGTCGTCGTCGGCCCCGGCGACGACGCGGCGGTCCTCGCGCTGCCCGAGCCGGACGCCGCGGACACGCCCGCGGCGGAGCGCGACGCCGACGATTACGGCGATCAGTACGTCACCTTCGGCGTCGAGAGCCACAACCACCCCTCCTTCGTCGACCCGGTCGACGGCGCGGCCACCGGGGTCGGCGGCATCGTCCGCGACACGATGTCGATGGGCGCGTACCCGATCGCCCTACTCGACTCGCTGTACTTCGGCGGCTTCGACCGCGAGCGCTCGCGGTACCTCTTCGAGGGCGTCGTGGAGGGCATCTCCCACTACGGCAACTGCATCGGGGTGCCCACCGTCGGCGGCAGCGTCGCCTTCCACGACGGGTACGAGGGGAACCCCCTCGTCAACGTCGCCTGCGTCGGTCTCACGAACGAAGACCGGCTCGTGACCGCGACCGCACAGGAGCCCGGCAACACCCTGATGCTCGTCGGCAACGGCACCGGTCGCGACGGGCTCGGCGGCGCCTCCTTCGCCTCTGAGGACCTCGCCGAGGACGCCGAGACCGAGGACCGCCCCGCGGTGCAGGTGGGCGACCCCTACGCCGAAAAGCGGCTGATCGAGTGCAACGAGGCGCTGGTCGACGAGGACCTGGTCCTGTCGGCCCGCGACCTCGGCGCGGCGGGCCTCGGCGGCGCCTCCTCCGAACTCGTCGCGAAGGGCGGGCTCGGCGCCCGACTCGACCTCGACAGCGTCCACCAGCGCGAGCCGAACATGAACGCGATGGAGATCCTGCTCGCCGAGAGCCAAGAGCGGATGTGCTACGAGGTCGCGCCGGAGGACGTGGCGCGCGTCGAGGCGCTCGCCGAGCGGTTCGACCTCGGCTGCTCCGTCATCGGCGAGGTGACCGACGGGAACTACGTCTGCGAGTTCGCGGGCGCCGGGAAGGGCGAGGACGATGCGGACGACTCCGACGCGGAGTCCGAGGTCGTCGTCGACGTGGACGCCGAGTACCTCGCCGACGGCGCCCCGATGAACGACCTCGCGAGCGAGTCCCCGACCCAGCCTGACCGAGACCTCCCGGACCCCGAACCGTCCCTCGACGAGGCGGTCGAATCGGTCGTCTCGGCCCCCTCGACCGCGAGCAAGCGCTGGGTGTACCGCCAGTACGACCACGAGGTCGGTGTTCGAACCGCGATGAAACCCGGCGACGACGCCGCAATCATGGCGATCCGAGAAACAGCGTCGACCGACGCGGCCGACCTCGCCCCGGCCGATCAGGGCGTCGGTCTCGCGCTCTCGTCGGGCGCGAACCCGAACTGGACTGAGACCGACCCCTACGAGGGCGCCCGCGCCGTCGCCCTCGAAAACGCGACCAACCTCGCCGCAAAGGGCGCGGTCCCGCTGGCCGCAGTCGACTGCCTCAACGGCGGCAACCCGGAGAAGCCCGAGGTGTACGGCGGCTTCAAAGGGATCGTCGACGGGCTCGCCGACGCCTGCGCCGACCTCGACGCCCCGGTGGTCGGGGGCAACGTCTCGCTGTACAACGACAGCGTCGAGGGGCCGATCCCGCCGACGCCGACCCTCGCGCTGATCGGCACCAGAAAGGGGTACAACGCGCCGCCTGCCGCCCTCGACGCCGACAGCGCGGGCGACTCAGAACTCCTACTGATCGGCGCCGGCGGCGCCGACGGCGGCGCGCTCGGCGGCTCCGAGTACCTCGCGCAGGCCGGGGGAACAGACCGGTTCCCGACGCTGCCGGACACGGAGACCAAGAGTCTTGCCGACCGCGTCGCGTCGCTCGCAGCGGTCGCCCGCCACGAATCGACGTTCGCGACCCACGACGTGAGCGACGGCGGGCTCGCCGTCGCGCTCGCGGAACTCGTGACTGACGCGGCGGGCGCCGACGTGACCCTCCCCGACCGCGTGGCCGTCTTCGAGGAGACGCCCGGCCGCCTCGTCGTCCAGACGACTGACCCCGAGGCAGTCGCCGAACTCGCCGGCGAGCTACCCGTTCTCCGGCTCGGTGAGGTGACGACCGACGGGGCGCTCTCGCTCTCAGTCGGCGACGACGAGACCGCGTTCGACGCCGACACGATCCGGGAGCTCCGGGGCGTCATCGACCGCGAACTCGCCTGAATCGGTTTCGTCGACCAACAACCAGCCGAGCCGCTCATCGCTCCTCACGTTATCGCCGAGGGGGAGCGAGCGATACGCTTTTAGGTTTTCCTAAAATACATAGTCTCAGTTACGGGACGCCGGCCGGTCCGGCGCTCGACACATCGATGGCTCACACGCAATCAGTCAAACCGACACAGTCGGCTGGGGACGCAAGCGAGTCGCCCGCAGAAGCGAACGAATCGCACGCCGGCGCGACCGAGTCGGCCACCGACGCGTCGCCGGATCCGGTGTTGTCGCTGTCGGGGGTGACGAAGGAATTCGGCCCGGAGACCGCCGTCGACGGCGTGTCACTCGACGTCAATCCGGGAGAGTTGCTCACCTTCCTCGGGCCGTCCGGCTGCGGGAAGACGACGACGCTCCGGACCATTGCCGGGTTAGAGGAACCGACCGAGGGACAGATTACGCTCGGCGACGAGACCGTCTCCGGCGACGGTGCGTTCGTCCCCCCCGAACAGCGCGATGTCGGGATCGTCTTCCAGAACTTCGCGCTGTTTCCCCACCTCACCGTCCGGGAGAACATCGCGTTCGGGCTCGGCGACGGCGCGGACGCGACCGCAGACCGCGTCGACGAGATGCTCGACCTCGTCGATCTGCCCGAACACGGCGAGAAGACGCCGGACCAGCTCTCCGGTGGGCAGAAACAACGCGTCGCACTCGCGCGGTCGCTCGCGCCGGAGCCCGACGTGCTCCTCCTCGACGAGCCGTTCTCGAACCTCGACGTGCGGCTCCGCGTCGAGATGCGCGAGGAAGTCCGCCAGATCCTGAAAGCGGCCGGCGTCACCGCGGTTTCCGTCACCCACGACCAGGAGGAGGCGCTCTCCATCTCTGACCGCGTCGCCGTGATGAACGAGGGACAGATCGAGCAGGTCGGCCGCCCCGAATCGGTGTTCGAGCGCCCCGAGTCGAAGTTCGTCGCCTCCTTCCTCGGGCGGGCGTCGTTCCTCGAAGGGCACCTCCGCGACGGGAAAGTCGAGACCGGAATCGGCCGGTTCGACGCCGTCACGCTGGAGGGCTACGACACCGTCTACGACGGGACGCCAGTCGACGTGCTCGTGCGCCCCGACGACCTACGGGCGAGCCCCGCGAGCGCCGAGCTGGCCGACGGGACCATCGTCTCCCGGCAGTACGTCGGTCCCTCGTTCATCTACCGGGTCGAACTCGAGTCCGGGGACGTCGTCCACTGCCTCCACAACCACGTCGAGGAGTTCGACCTCGACGAATCGGTGGGCTTGGAGCTCACCGCCGATCACCCGCTGGCCTGGTACCCGCGGTAGGCGAGTCGCTGTCGGCTGTTCTCGATGACTATTAAACCGCGAGCGACGCCGTCGCTCAGAACGTGAACAGGAACGGAATGACGTACGCGACGAGCAGACCGACGAGGAGCACGGCCGCGCCGATGCCGACCTCGCGGCTGCCGAACCTTTGCATGGGAGAGGTCACGCGTTTGTCCGGATCGGGCTCGTGGGAGTGGTCGTCCATGTGTGGGGATCGGTACGGGAGACACATAAGGGCATCTGAACGGCTCGAGGACGACTTGACGCGATCGGGACCAGAGTAAAATCTCAGGATAAACGAGACCGACGTAGCTGGATCTTAGTCGTCCTCACTGGCCCCATCGCCATCGGCGTCACCGTTGTCCTCCCGAGTATATACGACCCCGCCGATCGTCAGCCGGGTAATTCCGCCACCGGCCCTGCCCGGTTGGAGAACGTCCGATCCATCGGTGGAAGTGATGGAGATACTTTCTGTGTTACCGTTGAGGTACACCGGAAGGTCACTAAACTCCCCGTAGATGTGAACTGCTCCGCCTCCGCTGTCGTTGCTTTCGCTCCCCACTCCGTTGTTCTCTTTAAAATCGACACGTATCGGTGAGACCGTAAACCTCCGAGTCTGTTCCACCGTCGTCCCGCCTGCGTTACCGTAAAAGCCGAGTGTGATCGTAGCGGTGCCAGTATTATTCTTATCGAGATCGATATCACCGAAATCAACGCCGATCGACGCCGAGTGGCCGGGATCCAACCCGCCGTCTCCGTCCGGGATCTCGTCGCGCAGGTCTTCTCCCTTCTCGATCGGGTCTTCGACATCGATCTCGATCCCTTCGAAATCACCCTCCGCTCCATTGAGGGTCACGCCGAGTGCGAGTGGTGCGGTGAACTGGTTCGTCACCGTGAGAAAGCCGTTTCGGCCGTTTCCTTCTTCACCTGGACTAGCGTCCTTGTCGACCGGGACTACAGTTCTGTTCTGCTGTAACCCCAGATACGCGTTCTCGTCCTCGACGACGTTCACCGCCACGCCGCGCTTCGCCTCGACGCTACTGAACGCGCCGGTGCCGATGCTCATCGCACCGGAGCTCGCCCCGCCGAGCAACAGGATGAGGTGTCGTCGTTTCATTTGCGATGGCGTCTCACAGTTCGTTCACCCTCCACAACGCGCTCTGACCCTATGGTTATACGGCGCCGGAACTCCCGTATGCGCCGCCTGAAACCCCGCTCCCTACGTCAGTTCCGGCGGTTCATCGGGTTCGCCGACCTTCATCTCCGCGGTGTAGTACTTGTGCGTGATCGCGGAGAACGCGAACGCGACGACGATCGCGACCGTCCACGCGAACTCGGGCAACAGGACGAACGGCCACGCGCCGAGCCACACCGCGCCGACGAGCGCGACGGCGACGCCCGAGAGGCCGAGGTAGTAGTCGCTCCACGGGATCTCCTTCCCCTCGACCACGTCCATGTACACGTCCACGTCGGTCATCGCGGGCATGGGCTCGACGATACCGCGGTTCTTGTTGAAGTCGACGACGCCCGCCTTGTCCATCTTCGGCAGGTGCGACTGCTGGAGCGCGGTGTACACGCGCTTGCGCTCGGTGCCGGTGATCTCCGCCGTCTCGATCCCGTTTTCCCAGGCGGCGATCTGCTCGGCCATGTCGCCGATCGCGATCGAGTCGTCCGCCTCGCGCTTCAACAGATGGACCGCGAACCGCCGGCGCTGATTGGACAACACGTCGAACAGCTCGTCCTCGGACACCTCCGTCGTCGGTTCGGTACCCCCCTCCACAATCTGCTGTACCGACGCCATTTCTGTCAGACACATATGAACACGCCAACATAAATCCCGCGGTTATGATAATCTGCTAAACTGTCTCGCCGTTCAAACAACGGCTTGCACAAGAGCGCTATTCTCCCTCAAAAACCGCCCTAAAACCGCAGAAACACGCGTTTGGGTGGGTCGGAGACGCCGAGATACGAATCGGCGTCTGTCAGATCTATCAGATCGAACAACATTGAGATCGCAACGATTGCCGGTTCAGGACGGGCCTGAACACGTTTCGAGCGGATTGCAGGTCGAGCCTGAAGCGATCGGATCGGGGTTCAGGGTCGGGCGGAACCCTCCGACCGGATCTTCAGTCCCGCCCGGAAGTGTTTCTGCAAATTCATAACGATATGGGATAGGCCCCATGGGTGAAGTAGAGCGACCCCGGGTGACGCGGGATGTCGCGTCGTCGACGGCCCGCGGGTCGTGTGCGGACAACGAGGTTACACAACTATGGCAAACCGACGCAAGTTCATCGCCGGACTGGGCGCATTGGCTACGGGTAGTGCGGCTGCAGTGGGTACGGGCGCGTTCACTAGTGTGAGCGCGGATCGTACTCTAAGTATCGACACGGCGGGTGACGCTGACGCCTTCCTCAGTATCACGAAGGCGGAAGACGATAACGACGATGTCTACGCGAACGCCGCCGAGTACGTCGAAATCAATAACGGGCAGGTCAGCCTTGATTTCACCCAAGCGGACGATACCACAGGTTCGTCGGCGTCAGGGATCAACGAGAATGCCGAGACTATCTTCGATCGCCTGCTGGACGTAACGAACAACGGCACTCAAGACGTTGAATTTTGGATCGAATCTGACCTGGTCGCATCCAATGGAGGATACCTGGAGATTGACTCCGAAGACGACGACAAGGGTATCGGATTCTATGTCGACGGTAACGGCGACTGGGGGAAGGTTACTCTGAGCCCCGGCGAAACGCTCGAAGACATCGGCGTCTACATCCCCGCAGGAGTCTCTCCGTCTGACGTTCAGGGAGGGACTATCACCTTCATCGCCGACAGCGGGAACTAGGACTAACTCCCCTTCCACTTCCTAATTATGAGACGGCGTAGACTACTAACTGGCCTCGGAACGCTCGTTAGCGGGATGAGCCTCGCGCTCGGTACTGGGGCGTTCACTAGTGTGAGCGCTGAGCGTTCAGTCACCATCGACACTGCGGACGACGCCTACGCGTTCCTCAGGCTGAACGAGCGCGGCGGCGGTGAACGCTCCGAGATTGACGGCGGCACTTTGGTGTTCAATATTCCCGGTGACGATGAGTCCGGGTATCCGAGTGAAAATCCGACGGACCCAGAAGGCCTCGGGACGGACTCAGTCTACCGCTTCGGTGAGGATGCTGCCCACGACGAAGCTGGCTTGTTCGCCATCCGGAACCAAGGCACCCAACCAGTAAATGTGTACAGTACCCAAGAGACGACCGAAGGTGTGCCGTCGGTCACAATGTACAACGTCGATACCGGAAATCTGCTCACCGAGAGCAGTCCGTCGTCACAACTCGGTGTCGGATCTGCTCCACTCGTCTGCGGTCTAGAAATCGACACGCACGGTGTCCCCATTCGAGACGAAGAGTACGATGTCGATCTCACCATCAACGCAGTTGCTACCGGAGACGACTGACGGGCTAGGTTAGCGCGCGGTGTCGTCGATTATGTCGGCGGCCCGCGTTGCTCACTCGGCGGTCAGTTCCGAGTAATTACTACTGCACCAGATACGCCAGTACCTCCCGCGTGTTCAGCCGCGCTTCCGCCTCGGTCTTTTCCTCTCTCCACACCTCCGCACCAGCCATCTCGGCGGCGTGCAAAGCGAAGTGCTCGATCACCGCTTCACCGCCCTCCAACACCGCCTGCTTCCGCCGCACTGCTCCGACCCACTCCATCAGCGTGCGCTTGTACCCCTGCAATATCTCGGCGTCGTACTCCCCCAGCCCGAAGTGCGCGAACTCCAGGATCTCCGGCTCCGGATTGGCGATCGTCGACGCGTCCCGCCGGACCTGATCAAGCTCGGACTGCGGCAGCGGGCTGGTCTCACTACTGTCACTGCTCGCCGACGGCGTCCTTGATACCGGCGATGAGTCGATCGGCCATTTTTCATTTTGGTTCGTTTACGGAGAATCAAGGAGAAAGCCTCGCGCTTCAGCGCGGGGATGAATCCGACATTGCAAGGATTTAATTAGCCGCTTGTTGTCTTAACGATAAACCGAGGCGGCCTGCCCGCCCAATCAATCGGAC